>Ga0207695_10000263_pt1 | contig 132894 bp, 102 predicted proteins | sample KBSC54metaG_FD_184354 | JGI IMG/M metagenome (GOLD analysis project Ga0207695, IMG submission 184354) | Corn rhizosphere microbial communities from Kellogg Biological Station, Michigan, USA - KBS C5-4 metaG (SPAdes) (version 2) | ecosystem: Host-associated > Plants > Roots > Rhizosphere >... | reverse complement strand
GATCTCGAGGGGATCGATGCCGTACTCGCGAGTAAGGTGATATCCGCGGCGGCTGAGCTTCTCAGTGAGGATCGAGCGCGGCATGATCAACGAGGTGACGGTGTAAGCAGCAAGGCAGCCCAGCATCACCGGCAACAGCACAGGGAGGCAGCGCGTGATCTCCAGCGTGAACAGGATCGCGGTGAGCGGCACGCCGAGCGAGCCGGCGAGCATCGCGCCCATAGCTACAGCGGCCCAGAGCGCCTGCTCGGGTGCGCTGACGTGGGCGGCATGTGCGGCGAGTTCGCCGAGCGCGCCGCCGATCATCAGCAGCGGAGCGAGTACGCCGCCGGAGGTGCCCGAGCCAAGGGAGAACGCCCACATGAGCGACTTGGCCACGATGAGGCCGAGCAGCAGACTGAGCGGCGCGTTGCCACGGAGCAGCTCAGCGATATTGTCGTATCCCACTCCGAGACCGCGTGGGAAGAACAGGCCTCCGATGCCGATGCCGATGCCGCCGATCGCAGGCCACCACATCCAATGCACGGGCATGCGCTCGAACAGATCCTCAAAGCCGTACATCAGGCGGCTGAGCGCGGCCGCGGCGACACCGACACCCAGCCCGAGCAGCAGCGCCAGAATGCAGACGAAAGCGGATTGCTGAAACGGGAGCGCCGGCATGGCGAACAGAGGGCCGGAGCCCAGCAGCAACACACGCACGACCTCAGCGGTGATGCTGGCGCAGGCGACGGGAATGAGGCTGCGCGGGCGCCACTCAAACAGAAGCAGCTCTACCCCCAGCAGGATGGCCGAGAGCGGCGCGGAGAAGGTGGCGGACATGCCCGCGGCGGCGCCGGCCACGAGCAGCGTGGTGCGCTCGGCATCGGTAAGGTGGACCCACTGGGCGATCAGCGATCCGAAGGCGCCGCCCGTCATGATGATGGGACCCTCGGCTCCAAATGGGCCGCCGGAGCCGATGGAGATGGCGGCGGAGATGGGCTTGAGCACCGCAATGCTGGGATCGACCTTGGCGCCATTCAGCAGGATGGCTTCGATGGCTTCGGGGATGCCGTGGCCGCGGATCTTGTCGGAGCCGAAGCGCGCCATCAGGCCGACGATCAATCCACCGACGATGGGAACGACGGGCATCCAGTAGCCCAGTGGGCTTCCAGCCGGGCCGACAGACTGCAGGCTGAGCCGGTGGTAGTAAAAGATGTTGGTGGCGAGCGCGATTGCCTTGAGCAGCACGACCGCGAGCAGCGCCGCGCCTACGCCAATGATGAGTGCGATGCCGGACATGAGCCACACACGGCGGTCTACCGTGAAGTCGCGCAGGACAGAGGAGTGGGATTTCATCGGGTTTCCTTGAGGGCTGCGGCGCGAGTTGTTTTAATGCGATCCAGCGCGCGGATGAGGCGAGGCGCCAGCTCATCGAGCTCGCGGGCGTGACTCTCGGCCAGCGCATCCAGCAGGCGCATGCCCCTGGCAGTGACGGTAAGCACGACGCGGCGGCGATCTTCCGGGTCTTCGGTGCGGCGGACCAGCCCCTCGGCCTCGGAGCGGTCTGCCAGCTCCACAACGGAGTTCTGACGCAGCCCCAACTGCTCAGCCAGATAATTGATGGTTGCGATGTGGCCGGGCTGGATTCCGGCCACCTGCAGCAGGAGCTGATGCTGGCGCGGGCGGATGCCATGGTCGGTTGCGGCCTGCTCGCTAAACTGCAGGAAGGTGCGGAGTTGGTGCCGGAACTCAGCCAAAGCCTGGAGCAGCGAGGCGGGTGTGGCTTGGCGTTTCGCAAGGGAGCTCATAGATACATCGTATCACGATGTATTCGCCACAGGCGGCCATGCGGACGATGCGGTGATCGCGTCTAACGTACCCCCGCTTCGTCGTGCATCTCGGGGAGCTCCAGCTGCTCGCCCTCGGACGCATCCAGGTAGGGGCGGAAGCAGGTGCGGCACCGGGCCTCATACATGCCGGCCGCGCCCACGACAACCAGCTCACGGCTGTTGCCCAGCCGCTGAGTGTGGATGGCGGGAGCGCCGCACACCACGCAGACCGCCGAGAGCTTCGTGACTTCGTCGGATACGGCCATCAGCGCGGGGATGGGACCGAAGGGATCGCCTGTGAACGTGGTGTCGAGACCTGCGACAACAACGCGCTTGCCCATGTGCACGAGCTCAAGCGCGAACTGCACGATGGCTTCATCGAAGAATTGCGCTTCATCGATCCCGACCACTTCCACCGCGGGAATCTGCGGATACAACGCCTGCCGCAGGTGCGAGGTGTTGGCCACGGTGGTCGCCTCATGGGTCTGCGAGCTGTGCGAAGCGATGGCGGTGCGGTGGTAGCGGAGATCGATGTCGGGCTTGAAGCAGGCGACACGCTGGCGGCCGATGCGGGCGCGCTTGAGCCGGCGGATGAGCTCCTCGCTTTTGCCCGAGAACATGGGGCCGGTGATGACCTCCAGCCGGCCAACTTCCACGCGGGCAAATTCGTGCGGGTCTGCTCCGGCATGATCTGGGATGGCGTTCGACATGATGCGGGTACCTGCAGCGGGAAGAGATCGGCGGAGATGCGAAGGCAGCGCCTGAGGACTATGGTACGGCAGCGGCGCGAGAAGTTTTGCGCGACGAAGGCAGTGAAGTTGCCGGCGTGAGCGGCTTATTCCCTCGCGAAGACCTTCGCGATGGCGAGCTTGCTTTTGACATGCTCAGTGGTGCTTGATAGCGTTGAGGTTGGCGTGTTTTCGGCTGGTTTTTGAGAGCTTGAGGACGCGTTCGATCCGGCTGCGCATGCTTTCCTGGCTCGCGCGCACCATAAGGGTCCCCATCGTTCAATGGTTAGGACATCGCCCTTTCACGGCGGTAATACGGGTTCGAATCCCGTTGGGGACACCAATAACAAATCAACAGTTTAGGCGTTAGCACTGGTGGTTATTTCCGGGACTGGTAACGCTGTGGTAACGATAGAACTCCAAACGGTGTCAGTTCTGGGTTGTTCAGATACCTCAGATTCGAGTGCTTTCGGCTTCTCAGCGTAGGCTCCATCTAGAAGCTTGACTGCGTCCGAAAGGAATGCGGGGCTTAGGTGTTGATACCGTGCCGCCATTCGCAAATCCTTGTGACCTAGGATGAGCGCAACCGTGTGAATGTCCGCACCCTTCATCCGCATCCAACTCGCCGCCGTGTGCCTCAGATCGTGAAAGCGGAAATCTGAGATTTTCACTAGACGGCACGCTCGCAAGAATGCAACAGAGACATTCTCCGGGTTGACGGGGGCGGCAGAAAAAACGCAATCAGCGGATTTTGCATTCCTTGGTTGATCGACGGCAGAAAGCGCCTCGACCGCGAGCGTATTCAGGTACACGATTCGCCCGTCTCCGTTCTTGGTTTGGGGAAGCATGATGCGCTTGCCTGCAAAGTCGATATCCATCCATCGCAGCCCGAGAATCTCGCCGCGACGCATACCCGTAGCTGCGGCGAGGGCAGCGATAGGCCGGAGCCATTCCGGGCAAGCCTCCAAGACCTCCCGCAACTCCGTTGGCTGTAGATAGCGCACACGACCCGCTGGAACCTTTGGGGGCTTGACTCCGTGCGCTGGATTGGCGGGAATCAATTCCCATTCGACGGAAAGGCCGAGGAGATGCTTGAGGACGTTTAGTTCCTTCACAACAGAAGCAGCGGAAACGTCGCCGCTCCGATGTGTGATGTATCTCTGCACATCGACCCGTCGAATCTCTGCCACCTTCACGGCTCCGAAGAATGGCCTCAGGTGGCCCTCCATGATGCCACTTTCGCGCGTGTAGGCTCGCGGAGTCAGCCTAGCCGCCTGATGCTTCAGGAATCGCTTGGAGACAGCCTCAAAGCTCTCCCTTGAGGGCGGGGCATATCCCAGCGTCACGGTCTTCTCGACGCGCGCCTTTTCAGCACTGAGCAGGGTACGAGCCTGTTGCAGTGTGTGTGCCTCAAATTTGCGCTGGCGACGCTTGCCGCTGGCGTCAATCCAAGAACCCCAATATCCGGGTCTATCTTTGCGCGTGTAAATACCGTCACGATTCTTAGCTTTTCCGCGTGGCATGGACTTCTCCTATTTGACGTTCTTGGTTTTGTGGATGTGATAAAGCTTCCGCGCGTATGCGGCGCGCTTCGTCCGAGCCTCGTCGCTATCTCGTGAGGCGGCAACGCGGCATTTCAAACTGCAAAATCGCTGGTGGGAGAATTTCAGAAAATAAACTTTGTGGCATCCGTCGAACTGGCACGGAGCAATCTTTGCGACCAGTCCGGATTTGATCAGTTCCAGCAAGTCCAGCAGCGCCCCTATCTCGGCGCGCGCCCTAACGCCCGAATGAGAAATGGATCGCCAACCCACCGTGTATAGCGACTCTCGGATACCGTCCCAATTGGTTGCCATCGAAATCTGCGGGACCATGACGTAGTGGCTCAGGAGTGTATCCAAGCGTCTTTGTACTTTCTTTAGACTGAGGCGCTCTGTGGTCTTCACGTCGCGCTTGGTTTCATTCTTTTTGGGAAAGAAGGATGCGGTCTTGATTGAGAGCGGAGCCGCCTCGATAAACGCGTTCATTATCGCGATGATTCGAGAGCGCCCATCAGCGTCTTCTGCGGAATTGAGCCAACGAACCAGCGCGTCAGCGGACTCTGCACCCAAGTACCTGCGATTCTTTTCTGGTGCATGGCTTTCTGCATTAGGCATACATAGGAAAGTACTATCAGAAATTAGGGGGGTCAACGCATACTTTGCATCAGCAGTACCCAATTAAGAGGAGTGTGCGATGGAGAGCAAACCGCAACGCAAGATCGAAGCTGAACTTTTAGGCATGGCGGATGCCGAGACAATGACTGGGCGGAGCCGCTGGAGTTGGAGACGCGATTGTTATTCGGGGGCAGTCGCTTCCGTCAAGATCGGGCGTCGCTTATTCGTTCCGGTTTCAGAAGTCCGCCGGGTCATCGCAGAAAGCACACGTCCGCGAGTTGAACACTCCTGAGTTGAAAGCAGAGCGGATACATGGCGAGCGAATCCAAAGCACGACCCCACCTGACTTGGCAGGGCGTAGACCTTCCGCGCGTTCCTCCGGGCGATTACCAGGCCGCCTGCGTTGGCTGGCAGGGCCCAGAGTGGTGCAGAGCCTACCGGCGGTGGAGCCTACGCCTGGAATTCACATTGCTGACGGACGGAACTCTCGTGAGCGCGTTTTACAACATGGGCAGCGACACGACAAAACCTTACATAGGCCGCCGTTCTCGCTTCTACGCCGCATGGTGCCTTGCGAACGGAGAAATGCCCAAGAAGGGCCAGGAGATGACGCTAGAGACTTTTACAGAAGCAGGGTTGCTGTACGTCGTGAGCGTAGGCGACAGTTTGAAAGACGGAAAGGATGCGGAGAAGCCGGAAGCGTTGCGATACTCGCGACTGAGCGACATTCTCAGAATCGAGCGCCCTTAAGAATCACGCCGGGCAGCCTCAATCCTTTAATCCCTCAATCATTCAATCAGGAATCTCTTAATCAATGAATCACCCAATCAAGCAATCAACCAATCAAGCTGCCGTATACAAGCTTCGCCCAAGGCCGGGCGCTGGACGCTAACCCAAAGCAAACCTAAAGAGGGGGATTTCGGTCCCCCTTAGGCCGTTAGACCGATACACCTGAAAATCTGATTGCCAGTTATCCTGATCTTCACCGAAGGAATCAAGGGAGTACGCCCGACTAAATGTTTGAACAAGCATTCAAGAAAATTGACGACATCCTACGCAAAGACGCGGGGGTTTCCTCCGAGCTCGATTACATCGAGCAGACTTCATGGCTGCTTTTTCTGAAATACCTCGACGCCCTGGAACAGGAGCGTGCTCAGACCGCCGAATTGCACGGCCAAAAGCACACTTATCTCCTGGAGAAGCCGTACCGCTGGCATACCTGGGCGATGCCGCTCACACAAGGCGGCACTCTCGACCACAATCGCGCACTGATTGGCGACGACCTCCGCGATTTTGTTGACCAGAAGCTCTTCCCTAATCTCAAAGGCTTCAAACAGCGCGCCGACCGACCCGACACTGTCGAATACAAGATTGGTGAAATTTTCGGCGAAATCAAGAACAAGTTCCAGTCGGGCTATAACCTTCGCGAGGTCATTGAGCTAATCGATACACTTCGCTTTAACTCCCAGACTGAAAAGCACGAACTGTCAGACCTCTACGAGGCCAAGATTCGCAATATGGGCAACGCTGGACGGAATGGCGGCGAATACTACACGCCACGTCCGCTCATCCGTGCGATGCTTGCCGTCGTTCAGCCCCGCCTAGGCGAGACCATCTACGACGGTGCTCTCGGATCGGCAGGGTTCCTATGCGAGTCTTTCGAACGGCTGAATAAAGAAGCAACTACCGTGGCCGCCCGCAAGAAACTCCAGACAAGGACCTTCTACGGGCAGGAGAAGAAGCCGCTCGCGTACGTCATTGGACTGATGAACATGATCCTTCACGGCATCGAAGCTCCCAACATCGTCCACACCAACACGCTGGAACTGAACAACAACGACATTCAGGAAAAAGAGCGCCACGATGTCATTCTCGCCAATCCTCCTTTCGGAGGGCGCGAGCGCACGGAGGTTCAGCAGAATTTTCAAATCAAGACTTCAGAGACGGCATTCCTTTTCCTTCAACATTTCATTCGCAAATTGCGCGCTGGCGGTCGCGCCGGGGTTGTCATCAAGAACACATTTCTATCGGGTGCGGATAACGCCAGCGTCTCGCTCCGCAAACTCCTAATCGAATCCTGCAACCTCCATACGATCCTCGACTGTCCCAGCGGCACATTTCAGGGAGCGGGCGTCAAGACTGTCGTCTTGTTCTTCGATAAGGGTGCCCCGACCCGGAGGGTTTGGTTCTATCAGCTAAATCCAGGTCGTAACCTCGGAAAGACGAACCCGCTGAACGACGCTGACCTTGCGGACTTTATTGAACAACGGAAGACATTTGCCGATTCCGCCCAATCGTGGACCCTCGACGAGAACGCCATCGACAAAGACACCTTTGACCTTTCCGTTAAAAACCCACACGGACAAGATAAAACCGTCCATCGCTCCTCGCAGTTGATACTCGACGAAATCGCCGCACTTGATTCAGAGAGCGCACATATCCTTCAGGGTATTAGGAGCCGTCTGTGAATACCCGGAAGGGCGTACGCCACCTAAGCTCCCTTCTGGACGTACAAAACGGTTATGCCTTCGACTCAAAGAAGTTCGGTCAAGCAGGTCTACCGCTTATAAGGATTCGCGATCTCCGAAATGCATACAGAACAGAAATCAGTTATGCCGGAGAATATGACGAGCGCTACCTGGTGCGTTCTGGCGACTTTTTGATTGGAATGGATGGTGAATTTGCTTGCTACGAGTGGAAGGGCGAGAACGCCCTTCTCAACCAACGGGTTTGTAAGCTGTATCGCTTCTCAAAGGAGCTGAATCCACGTTTCTTGTTCCTCGGTATAAATAGCTATTTGAAATCAATTGAAGACAGCACTGCTTACACCACCGTCAAGCACATCTCCTCTCGCCAGATATTGGAAATCGCGATGCCAATTCCAACATTGAAGGAACAAGATCGAATTGTCGCAATCCTAGATGAGGCGCTTGAAAAGATCGCTGCTATCAAAATCAATGTCGAGAGGAATCTGGAAAACACGAGAAGCCTTTTTGCAACTGCTCTTCAGAAGCACCTGGGTTCGGGAAAGGCTAGTTGGCGAGACCTGGCACTCGGCGAAGCGGCTGAAGTGCAAAGTGGAGGCACGCCCTTGATCTCAAGGAAAGATTACTGGGGAGGGGAAATCCCGTGGTACTCATCCGGTGAGCTGAATGACTTCTATACTGTTCCACCAAAGCGTTACATTACTCAATCGGGACTCCTTCATTCGAATGCGAAGTTGTTTCCCCGGGGGTCGCTCTTGATCGGGATGTACGATACCGCCGCACTCAAGATGTCTATAGCTGACCGTGACGCCGCATTCAATCAAGCGATTGCCGGAGTTAAACCCAATGCTGGTCTAGACCTTCAATTCTTGTTTCATACAATCAATGCGAACAAAGCAACGATTCTGAGTCAGCGACGAGGAACTCGCCAAAGGAATCTAAGCCTAACAAAGATCAAAGCCATTCGAATAAAGGTTCCCCCCATCTCAGTTCAAATAGAGACTGTGAAGCTGCTCCAAGAAGATGCAGTCTCGACCGCGAAGCTTAGCCAAGTCTACGAGCAAAAACTTGCGGCCCTTGAGGAACTAAAGCGATCTCTCCTTCACGAAGCGTTTTCCGGCGAGCTATAACTCCATGCGCCCCATGAACGAGTCCGAGACCCGCGCCGAACTCATCGACCCGACACTTCGCGCCGCTGGATGGGGCGTGGTCGAAGGCTCGCGTATCCTCCGAGAGTTCAAGGTTACTCAGGGTCGCTTGCTCGGGGCCGGACGGCGTATAGATCCCGACATCGCCGACTACATCCTCGTCTACCGGAACCGCAAACTCGCCGTCATCGAGGCCAAACGCGAAGATCTTTCTGAGTCCGAGGGCGTGGCGCAGGCTAAGCACTACGCCGCTAAGATGGCAGTCCGCTTCGCATACGCCACCAACGGCCACCGCATATATCGCATGGACCTGGGCGCGACAGCCGTTCAAGAGCCTGCGAATATCGAGGAGTCGAACGATCCAGCCATTTTCAGTTCCGCCGAAGGACTTGTAGAACACTTCCCTACTCCTGACGAACTTTGGGCTGCGACTTTTGCAATACCGAATGCATGGCGGGAACGCTTCGCACAAGTGCCATTTGAAGACCGCTCGGGTTCATGGGACGTTCGCTATTACCAGGACACTGCGATTCAGAGCGTCCTTGAGGCCGTCGCTGATGACCGCCAACGCATCCTCCTCACGCTCGCCACCGGCACGGGCAAGACCGCAATCGCCTTCCAGATTGCATGGAAACTCTTCCACGCCAAGTGGAACCTCTCGCGCCAGCCCACTCGACGCCCGCGAATTCTCTTCCTTGCCGACCGCAACATCCTTGCCGATCAGGCTTACAACTCATTTTCGTCATTTGCCGACGACGCCCGCATCCGCATCGGACCTGACTCAATTCGCAAAGCAGGCAAGGTCCCAACTAACGCAAGCGTCTTTTTCACCATCTTTCAGACCTTCATGTCAGGCAACGGACCGGACGGACAACCTGAGCCCTATTTCGGCCAGTACCCGCCCGACTTCTTCGACTTCATCATCATCGACGAATGCCATCGCGGAGGCGCGAACGACGAATCCAATTGGCGTGCCATCCTCGACTATTTCGCACCCGCAGTACAACTCGGGTTGACGGCCACGCCCAAGCGCCGCGACAACGTAGACACCTACGCCTACTTCGGTGAGCCCGTTTACATTTACTCGCTGAAAGAGGGCATCAATGACGGCTTCCTCACGCCGTTCAAAGTTGTCCAAGTCTCCACGACGATTGACAACTACGTCTACACGCCAGACGACTACATCGTTGAGGGCGAGGTCGAAGAAGGGCGTCGCTATGTCGAGCCTGATTTCAACAGGATCATCGAAATCAAGGAACGGGAAGAAAAGCGCGTCGTGATCCTCATGGAACGGATCAACCAAGGCGAGAAGTCCCTCGTCTTTTGCGCGACCCAGGTTCACGCCGCCGCCGTTCGCGACCTCATCAATCAGAAGAAAACCAGCAAAGACCCGATGTATTGTTGCCGCGTCACGGCAAACGATGGCGCTTTAGGGGACCAGTATTTACGCGAGTTTCAAGACAACGAAAAGACAGTTCCTACGATCCTCACGACCTCGCAAAAGCTCTCAACGGGCGTGGATGCCCGTAACGTCAGGAATATCGTTCTCCTCCGACCGATCAATTCAATGATCGAATTCAAACAGATCATCGGGCGTGGAACGCGTCTCTTCGATGGCAAAGACTTTTTCACCATTTATGACTACGTGGGCGCTCACCACCTTTTCAACGATCCCGAATGGGACGGCGAGCCGCTTGAGCCAGAACCGGGACCTGAGCCGCGCGGGCCTCGGCCTCCCGGACCTCCGCCGGAACCAGCGCCACCAGGTCCGGAGCCGCCCCCGCGTCAGCGGCTCGTTATTCGCCTGGCAGACGGCAAAGCTCGGGAGATTCAGCACATGACGGCAACAAGCTTCTGGAGCGCTGATGGAAGGCCGATGTCGGCGAATCAGTTTCTCGAATCGTTGTTCGGCACGTTGCCCGAGTTCTTCAAAGACGAAGACGAGTTGCGGGCTATCTGGCGTCGTCCCGAGACACGCCGTGTCCTTCTCAGGAATTTGGAAGACAAGGGTTTTGACCGCAATCAGCTCACGGAAATCCAGCGGGCGCTTGCCGCCGAGAAATCCGACTTGTACGACGTTCTCGCCTATATTGCCTTTGCGCTACCGCGGGCCACCCGGCAGGAAAGGGCGGATAAAGCGTGGCCGTCAATCCAAGCCGCTTTCCCCGAGAAACAACAGGCGTTCCTAAATTTCGTTCTCTCTCACTACATCTCTCAGGGAGTCGAGGAACTGGACCAGGACAAGCTCTCGCCTCTGCTCATTCTCCGGTATAACGCGTTATCTGACGCAATCCTCGAACTTGGCGCGGCCCCGGAAATCCGGGATATGTTTATTGGCTTTCAGCAATATTTGTATTAGCAAAGGCAAGTAACGCGAATTGCGAACGTGAGATAACACCTGAATTTGCCTAATGATTTCGATAAATTCAGCGGGGGAAGCGTATGGGTGGATTTGGCAGCGGACGTCGGTGGAGTGGCAAAGATACGACGTTGGATTTTCGCCGCTTGGATGTCCGAGGATTGCAGCGGGGCGGGTGGCTCGCTGCGGGGGCCAGTTTCGTCAGCAGATGGTCTCGAAACGGAGTTGAGCAAGCTTCAATCCAGGGAAGGTCAGAATCAGACCGGGTTGTACTTTCTTACCGCCATCAATCCCACGGCCAAGACTGGGAATCATTGGAATATTCAATACTCCTTGAGCGTACGCGATGCAATTACGGGGGAACCAGGACATGGTTCCTTTGTCCTGGCTTGCGTTGTGGGCGACGGGTGGCCGTGCTTTATGCCGGGAAGTACTTCGTGTGTAGGCATTGCCGAGAACTCGCTTACGAAAGCCAGCGTGAGCCTCGCCACGATCGCTTGTTGAGCCGTCTACAGGACCTCAACGCGAAACTAGGTGGGTCTGGATGCACATTAGATGGAATGCCCAACAGACCCAAGGGAATGCACCTAAGAACGTATCAACGGATCGCAGCGCGTTATGAGTGGCTCGAAAAGGTGATGGATATGGAGACCGTTAGGCGCTTCGGTTTCACCTTTTGACTTGTTCGTACGGAGCTTATCAGCCGAATTGTGACATCAGTACGCGCGGGCGCGCGTGAGCGTCAGTGTGCCTGTACTTTCATTGGCTGAGTAGGGTTGGGATGGCTTTGATTGCGGCTAATCAGTCACTTATTTCAGAATTATTGACCTTTTGAATGTGGGGCTTGCGACACGAAAATTCAACGATATTCAATCTCTAATCAAGTTTGGGTGACCTAGGAGACTCATAGGTCAATTTGCGGGCCGGAACCAAATCAAAGGGGCGGGGATGTTGGACCCCGCCACATGCCTTGGGACTCCAACTTTCATAATTCAACGCAAAACCTTCTGGAGGATCGTCCGAGCCAGTGTCACACTGTCCGATACGACGGCGGCGAGACGGGGCGATGGTCGCGATATGTTTTCGTCCCTCGCTAGTCGCACGGCTGCAATGATCGAAGCGCAGATGGCCACAGTAGATGCAAATCGCTCACGTGTTCTTGATTCTTCCTCTCTCGCGCTCGCACGGCGCATTTCACCCATTTCCAAAGCATAAGCGATGAAAAGGCGAAAATATGCACAGTATGCAAATCAGTCCACACATAGCTCCGGTCACATGTTACACTTACTTCAACGCTGGTAGAAGCACACGTAACGGAGCATGGTGCAATGGCAAACGGCAAATTTATTTCTTACCTGAGAGTTTCGACGGCACGCCAAGGCTCAAGCGGGTTGGGCCTGGAAGCGCAGAGGGAAGCCGTTTCGCGTTATCTAAACGGCGGCAAATGGCAGCTTGTGCAAGAGCTGGTCGAGGTGGAGAGCGGCAAGCGCAATGATCGCCCCGCAATAGCAGAGGCCCTCCGGCTCTGCCGTTTGCATAAGGCAACATTGGTGATTGCCAAATTGGACCGTCTGGCGCGCAATGTCCATTTCATTAGCTCGCTCATGGAATCGGGTGTTGATTTCACCGCTTGCGATTTCCCCGAAGCGAATCGCCTCACTGTTCACATCCTCGCGGCAGTCGCCGAACATGAAGCCTCCATGATCTCGGCACGCACCAAAGCCGCTCTAGAGGCTGCCAAGGCGCGCGGAGTGGCATTGGGAGGGCAACGGGGCAGCCTAGAGCGTATGGCGAGTATGGCGGCCAAGGGAACGCAAATTAGCGGAACTGTGCGCCAAGCGACGGCTGCCAAGCGGCGGGAAGACTTGCTGCCTGTAATTGAAGACTTGAAGGCTAAAGGCGCGTCGTCGCTCCGAGCCATAGCAGACGGTTTGAATGGTGCCGGGTTGACAACGGCGCGGGGTAAGCAGTGGACGGCTACTCAAGTAATGCGCGTGACTCGGGTCGCGTGATCCGATTGACGGTTCACGCGAACGCTGAGAAGGCGAGATAACAGCATATTGTGAATAATTTCCGCAGTTCTGATGCGCGCCAACCTGGGTTTGTGCCCTGCTCAGACTGCATTGTGCGAGCGTTTTGCAAACTAGTCAGGAAATAGGATAGATACGAACTCGAACAGCATATAATCGGTTTCCTCCCCAAAACTGATCCTGGAAATGAGAGGTTACACCGATGAGCTTTGACCACTCGCGCTATCTCCCCATCTTAAAGGTAAAAGCCGGAGAATTTTGGGCCCTTCAAAACCTCAAAGAGTCGACCCGGGCGCTAGTAACGCCCGTCCTCGAATTGGTACGTCATGATCCGAAGAAGCATACCTTCGAAAGTGATCTTGAAAAGAAGGTGGAGTCTCTCTTCGAATCGTGGGGAAGTGCCCCGCTCTATTTCGACGTAGCCCATACCGTTCCGAAGGACACATTGCCGGAAGCTAAGACAATGACAGCCGCCTTCAACCAGTTGCGTAAGCATGAAATGGAGGCCATCCCGGTAACAAAACTAGGTTACTCCCCGAAGTTTCAAGAAGCGATAAAGAAAATTGTCGATACCGATGGTGCAGGGCTCATGGTGCGACTCGGTGCAGGTGATTTGGCGGTAAAGGACAAGTTTGTGCTGGCTCTTTCAAATCTCCGGAATCTTCTGGGCCTGCAAGAATCTAAAATTGACTTGATGCTCGATTATGGGTTTAGACACCCGGATGAATATGAGGATCTGATCGAGCGGCAAAGGTTACATCTGGCTAAGATTCCAACCATTCACAAATGGCGCTCCGTAATAATTGCTTCCGCGTCCTTCCCGGATTCGATCAAGAAATTGCCTGATGCCCAATGGGTAGAATTAGATCGCACAGAATGGAAAGCATGGGAAGGCGTTGCCTTTGCGGAGACCACAGCCAGAATTCCATCGTATTCGGACTATGGCGCAAAAAATCCAGCGCCGCCAGGATTTGGAACACCAAAGCCAAACCTGCGCTACACCTTAGAGGATAGTTATCTCTGCAGACGAGACAATGCGGCGCACAGCGCCATGAAGGCCATTTGCAAAAGCCTCATAAAGCGAAGCGAGTATAAGGGGGAAGAATTCAGCGCGGGTGATAAGGCTATTTCAGTGACAGCAGCCAATCAAAGTTCTCGCGGTAGCGGCGGCGGTCAACAGTGGACGCAGTGGTCTGCGAATCATCATATTGAGTTCGTAGCCACTCAAATCCAGAACCTCCCCGTATCTTGATTGCCTGACGGACATCGTCACTCAGAACCGCAATGGGAACATTGTTAGCAACAGCTTGTAATACCTCATCAGCAGAGTGCTTGGCGGTAACAACTTTTCTATGTCCGTGCTTGCGGAGGCATGCAAGTGCCTCCGTTTTCCAGAGCATCCCCGCCAGTGCACGAGAGTCTTGAGAGGGATTCATCCGCGGTTTCCGGATTGGGCTCAGGACTACCCTGCCGTTCTTGCTTTCAGCTTTTTGCAGTCCCCACCACTTCGGTATTGTGGTGCGAGCCCGATCTAGCAGACGGCGACCACATACTAAGGTGATGTACTCAAAGACGCCTTGGTAAGCCTTTATTTGTTGAGGGAGGCGGTCGAGACTGTCGCTGTCACTCTTTATTTCGAACCCGTGCAGTGCTCCATTGATAACGGCGATATCAATTCGCGCTTTATTGCAGCCAAACTCCTGAATAACGAGATCTTGCTTCCTATCAGGAAAGCACGTATTGATCTCTTTGATAAGGACTGATCTGATGTCCGAATCGCGCAGCCGGGTAGGGGTTGTTTCAAATTTTGGTTGCATTGGCACACAGCTCCGCATATGATTTGAGTGCCGACCCAAACCAACTGACCCTCGACGCCAATCGAGGGTTTTTGTATTTTCCTCCTTATACTAAATGTGTGACTGCGCTGTCACGGCAATCCGTTACCTTTCAGTAACGTCGCTTGAGGCCGAACTTTCATCTTCCGTCCCACCGGCCATAGCCCAAGGATTGAATGACACAGGTCTGAAGTGAGGCGCAATCCTTATGAATTACTAGGGTGCGGCAAAGCCTGTTTGCTATGCTTGCATACTCATCAGAGTTGAATGCAAGAGGTGGCCAATTGATGGCAGAAGAACATCCTGAGCTTGTGTTTGGGTTAATTGGCGCAATCGGAACAGAATTAGAGCTGGTGGAGCGGGCTCTACATAAAAGCCTCTCTGATGTAGGGTATGACACCGTCGATCTGAGACTCGCAGACCTACTCCGTGATCTTCCACCCGCGTGGATCAACCTCCCCCCACGATCCCACCCCAACTATTACAGTTTGGCGATGGACGCCGGAAACAAATTAAGAGCCGATCTTGGCCGTGCCGATGCGATGGCTGCATTAGCGATGTTGGCCATTGTAAAATTCCGTGCCGAAAATCCCGCACCAAAGGGTAAGGGCGCGAGACGCGCCTACATTCTGAGTTCGCTAAAACGCCCTGAGGAAATAAAGTTGCTCAGAGATGTTTACGGAGCTTCCTTCTTTGCAATCTCAGCTTACGCTCCTCGCGATTCGCGTGTTACCCGACTTGCTTCTCTTCAAGCGGAACGCCTTCATGAAAACCGGAGTGCGGCTCACCGTTCGGTTGCGGAAAGCCTAATCCTTCGTGATGAGAGCGAACCTGGCGATTACGGTCAAGATATACGAAAGACGTTTCCATACGGGGACCTCTTCGTAAATACTTCATCCGTCAGGGACTGCGAAAAGGAAGTCTCTCGGTTTATCGGGTTGATCTTTGGTGACCCGTGGCCCACTCCCACTAGAGACGAACAAGGGATGGCAATCGCTTTTCTGGCAAGCCTTAGATCCGGTTCTCCTGCGCGACAAGTAGGCGCGGCTATAACCGACGCTGAAGGAAACGTTCAAGCGATCGGAACGAACGAAGTCCCTTCGCCTGGTGGCGGCCAGTACTGGGAAAATGATGCGGGCGATGGAAGAGACGCGTATTACGACCGCATTGATAAGAGCGACCTGATGAGGGGAAATGTCCTCTCAGATATTCTGTCCAGACTGAGGAAACTGGGAGCGTTGGCGGGTGATGAGGCGGACGACGCGAAACTTCTAACCGCACAAACGGACCGGAATGGTCTGCTTCGCACAGCCCAACTTTTCGACACCATAGATTATGTTCGATCTGTTCATGCGGAAGCGGCGGCGCTTTTGAGCGGAGCAGGTAGAACTAGGGGGTCTACGCTTTATGTGACGACCTTTCCATGTCATGAATGCGCTCGGCATATCGTTTTTGCGGGCGTTGCTCGGGTGATTTATCTAGAGTCGTATCCAAAGAGTCTTGTTTCTGAGCTTTACCGAGATTCGATCTCTATCGACCCGATCGAAAACTGCGGAAACAAGGTTAGATTCTCTCCGTTCTCTGGAATCTCACCGTCCATTTATCAACATCTTTTTTCGTTGACTAAGAAGATGCGAAAGCTAAATGATGGCACTCTAGTAGTGTGGAACGGTGCAGAATCTTTTCCAAGGCTTCACAATTCGTATTCGGAACCGGCGATCATTGCTGCTGAAGCCGATTTTCTTTTGCTTTTCGAGCCGGCGCTTTTAGAGAAGGGAGTACAAAGTGGCAAATTATCAGGTAACACTGGAGAAGGGGTGGCTTCACTCAGCTCTTCAGGAGGTCCGCCGGGAGGTGGATAGTTGGACGCCACGGTCAGCGCAGTCTTGCTCACAGCCAGCTACGGATTCCCAAAGTCGTCCGTCCGAGCCCTCCAAAAACCAATAATTAGATAAGAATTAGCCCCCTCTCTATGAGGGGGTTCGTTATTTAAGCAAGCGTATCAGCGGGTCGCACTATCGGGTCAAATTTCGGTAACGCTGCGGTAACGATAGAGTTGATATTTGGGTGAAAACTGGTGCAAACAGTGACACGCTTAGAATGACTCAAAACCCTCGTTCCCGCTTGGGAATCGCGCATCCTGCACCTTCTACGCAAAACCTGCAACAAGACACCGAAAGGCCCTTTCACAGCGGTAATACGGGTCGAATGCCGTTGGGGACACCAAACATTTTTTAAGGCTCTGTGCGAGGGCGCTCTCTACAGATAATCTCGCTGGTGACTCTGTGGTGACTAAACGCAGCAGAATGGCTTCCGACTACGCCGAACGCGATCACACGCCAGCTACTCCTCACTACCGCGTGACCTGCGAATACCTTCGTGGAGCTGAGACAGCGATTCGCGAAGGAGAGAGAGATCCGGCGAAGGTGCGCGCTGCGATATTCCGTTTGTACCAGGCAGCAGCGCGCTGACTTCTCCATCGGCTCCGCAGAGATGCCGAGCTACAGCCGCCGCGAAGGGCGCGGCGCAGCTACGTCTTTCGGATGAGCGCCAACTCGCCCGCTTGGCCGAAGACAGTGCATTGCGGCATTCCTTATAGTGCACCAAATCCTCACTGTGAAAACGGTCGCGCCTGAAACAGGCGACACCTCCGGGTCTTCACGGCGGACATTCGCACGAAAGGCCTCTCATGAGAACGCATACGAGATGCTGGACCGGTCCCTTTCCGGGGAAGGCCACGGTTTTAGTTGCTGCGATGATGATCTCGGCAGCAGGCGCCAGTCTTAAGGGTCAAACGGCAGACGATGGCATCATGCTTTCAAAGCTGAAGTATTGTACCGGCGTGATGTACAGCTACGACTATTGGGACCACTATTGGGAGGGTTCCAACAACCGGAGCAACGGCAACCTGGGCACGGTCACGACGCGCACCATTCAGTACATCGGCAACTACGGCGTGACCGATCATCTGGATCTGCTGATCAATGTGCCCTACGTGCGCACCTCCACTAGCATGGGCGTACTGCATGGGCAGTCCGGTTTTCAGGACTTCACGCTGTCTGCCAAGTACCGCGCCCTCAGTGTCCCGGTTCGTGATTTCGGCGCTGTACGCGCCATTGCGGTGATCTCCGGCACTGTGCCCATGACGGGGTACACACCGGACGACGCACCGATGTCGATTGGCACCCAGAGCAAACGAATAGCCGGCCGGGCAACGCTGAATTATCTCGGAAAGAATGGCCTCTACATCAACGGGTCCATGGGGTACACGGTGCGCGGTAAGGTGACGCTTACTCGCTCCACGTACTACACCAATGGCCAGCTCTACTTCAGCAACGAAGTGGCGATGCCAAACCAGTTCGATTACATCGCAACTGCGGGATATCGCAAGAACGACACGACGCTGACCGCGGGCTATGGCCAGCAACAAACACGCGGCGGTGGGGACATCAGGCCACAAGATGCTCCGTTCTTGTCGAATCGCGTGAATTATTCCAGGTTCACCGCAACGCTGACGTATCCGCTGCCACGCGTTCGCGACCTGCAGTACTGGTTTATCTACAACAAGATTCTGGATGGTCGGAACGTCGGCCAAGCGAACACATTCACGATGGGTTTTCTTTACACGTTCGATTTCCACAAACGGGTGCCGACACGATGACAACTCGATCCATTGGACACAAAGAAATCCTGTTTTCAGCGGCTCTGTTGTGCAGCACGCTGATGGTGAGTTGCAGCAAGAGCATCACGTCTTCGGAGTCGCTGCCCGCATCGGCGCCCAATGTTGCCGATGCGGGGGCAGGCGGATGGAAGATGATCGTGCTGAACAGCCCGTCACAGATACCGGTGGCGCCGCCTGCAGCCACCAATGACCCCGGTTACATCTCCGAGCTCTCCGCGATCAAGAGCGCGCAGTCCTCCATCTCAACCACTCAGCAAGCGGCCATCACGTACTGGAGTGCAGGCGGTGTGCTGCGGTGGAACGAAATTCTGCGTGAACTCGTCGCACGCCAGGACCTGCCGCCGGAGCCGAACGCTGACGGCACCTATCCGTCTCCGAGTGCGGCGAACCCGTTCGCGTACCCGCAGTATCCGTTCAGCAACCCGCCTTACGCGGCGCGTGCCTACAGCTATGTCTCCGTTGCTCAGTACGAGGCTTTGAAAGCGGCCTGGTACTACAAGTACCAGTACAACCGAGCCTCTCCCTATAAGAACGACTCGGGGATCAAGATCCTGATGCCCGCGACCGGAGTTCCGTCCTATCCCTCTGAAGATGGCGTTGAGTCAGCTGTGAACGCCACTCTGCTCAAGCTTCTGTTTCCCACAAGCGCCGCCGAGATCGACGCTGACGCCGCAGCACAGCAGCAAGCAGCCCTCCTCTCCGGACGCGCGTCTGCGTCGGATATCTCGGCCGGCGTCGCGCTGGGCAATAGCATCGCCGCGATCTTCGTAGCTCGCGCAGGCACGGACGGGATGAAGAACGCTGCTGGCAACGCGACGATCTGGGCCAACTTGTACAGCACCACTGCGGCGACTGGGCAAGTCGCATGGGTTAGCCTCGAGACGCCTCCGCGTCCTCCGATGCTTCCACTGTTCGGGCAGGTCCAGGGGTGGATGATGTCCCCGAGCGACATTGTCAGTAATCGTCCCGGCCCCCCACCTTCCACTTCGTCGCCGCAGATGGCGGCGGAACTCCAGGCGGTGCGGGACGCGGTCAACAACATCACGCCCGATCAGCTTGCGACCGTGTACAAGTGGGCGGACGGCGTCAGCACAACCACTCCGCCCGGTCACTGGAATACGATCGCGGTTCCTTATATTGTGGCGGCTCAGATGAGTGAGGTCCGGACCGCACGTGTATTCGCGCTGCTGAACATGGCCATGCAAGATGCAGCTGTCAGTTGCTGGGACACGAAGTATCTTTACTTCAATCCGAGGCCGTCCCAGTTGGATCCTTCGATCAGGACCTGGACCGGCTTGCCGAACTTCCCATCGTACGTGTCCGGACACTCGATGTTCTCGGCTGCTGCTTCGGACGTGCTGACGTATCTCTTCCCGAGTGGTGCGGCGTACTTCAGCGCGCAAGCTCAGGAGGCAGCAATGTCCCGGCTGTACGCCGGAATTCACTACCCGGCGGACATTAAAGTGGGCCTTTCGCAGGGACAGAAAGTTGGGGACTTCACCGTGCGCTTCGCGAGGTCTGACGGCGCAAACTGACGGTCACGGGCAGGACGGAAGGATGGCGAGGCATAGCTTTGACGGTGTTTGCCCTCAGCGCAGTCGCGTACGAATGAACTTCATCCTGGCGGGTGAGGACTGACCAATCAGCGCTGTGGAGAACGCCTAAGCCACTGGTGATCCCAGAGCGTCGCCGTCCTGATCCGCCTTTGGAAAACTTTGCTCCCGCTGCGTACACGTCCCTGCAGCTGCGTGCATCCAAGCACTTGCAACACCGTTGCAACCGGGGCCCCCAAAAATCCTCTCAGAGAAGGTGATCGATGAACTTGTTCAGCCTACGCCCTGCCGCCATGCTGCTTGCTGGCATTCTCGTCTTCGCGCCCTGCCACGCGAAGGCTGATAACTATATTTTTTCTTTTAGCGGAGGCGGTCTGAGCGGCTCCGGTGTCCTCACGACCTCTAATGCCGTCGTCCCCGGGGTTCCCGGGGCCCAACAGGTGACCGGCATCAGCGGCACCTTCACAGATTCCATCGCGGGCTTCACCGGTGCAATCACTGGATTGCAACCGACGTCGCTCCCCTCCAACATCAATCCCACGGGCACGTTCGTTCCTCCCGGCGACGCTGCAGGGTTCACCTTCGACAATCTGCTCTACCCCGCGGGAAACTCACCCGCAGTTTGCCCACCGCCCGGTCCTGGTGATCCTAACCCTCCTTATCCGTTCGGCGGTGGCTTGCTGGATATCTATGGTCTGCTCTTCAATGTGCAGGGAGGCTACAGCGTTGACCTGTGGAGCAACGGCGTCATTCCGAACCTCGGACTCACGTACGGTGTAGGCGATTCGCTGAATGGCATCAGGATCGATGGATTCGGTGCGCCATTTTCCGGCACCAGCGTGCGAGTGAGCATCGCACCCACGCCGGAGCCTGAATCCCTGCTGCTGCTCGGTTCCAGCCTGCCCGCCCTCATATTGGTGGCGAGAAAGAAACTCAAGGCTGCGAAGCAGTTCGTCAGCTAGCTTGCGCTAGGTGCCCGTGGAGCCGAATCCAACCGCTCTGCGGGCTGCCACGCTCGACTCTGCACTTCGCCGAACGCAGCCTTTGATGCGTGAGTTTTTTGGCCTGTTACGGCAAGCTAGAAGTAAACGTCCGGATTGGCGACGATGCGGCCGTTTCAATTATTTCCGGTTAGCCGGTAACACAGCTCTCTGTACAACGAAAGTGGTACCGCAGACCACCTCCGTAGGGTTCTGCTGTCTAGAGTCGCTAACATATGATCGCGACATGGCGTTTACTCCTCGACTACTCGCACAGAATGAGGCAGTACGCTCCTGCAAACGGCTCCGTCTGGATGTTCCGGTATGTCTGATCATTCCGCGACCGTACACCGTGCAGCTGGTGGACGCTCGGGTTCGCGATATCAGCGCGGATGGCGCCGCCATCTTTGCTGCAGTCGAACTCGCCGTCGATAGCGAGATTGAGATGGAATTTACGCCGCCTCGTGAAGGTCCTCTGCGGGTGCGTGCCGTGGTGCGGAACCGTCGCAAGTATGTGTATGGGATTGAGTTCCTCCCCCGCAACAGTCAAGAAGAACTTCATCTCGCAGCATTGAAAGCGATGCTTCTCCCTCTCGGAACCGATGCTGGCGGCAGCGTGGATGATCGCCGCTGGGAGTATTGACTGTCCGCGGCGTTCATCCCGTGCTAACGGCGATTAAGTCGCAAGCGTGGAGATTCCCCACACAAGCAGCATGACGCCCGTGATGCGCGCGACCCAGTGTCCATGTGGGGCCAGCTTTTCCAAGAGCACGAACATTGCAAGAACCGCGATCCAAAGCACATTCATGATGCCGCCTACGAACAGCATGGCCATGAGTACCCAGCAGCATCCCACACAGAAGGTTCCATGTTCGACGCCCATGCACAGGGCGCCCAACTTACCGGATCGTCTACGTCGAGACAGGAACTCTGCGGGAGTTCTGCAATGCTCAAGACATCGGTGCTTCCAGGGAGAGAGTTGGTACACTCCGGCGACCATGAGTATGGCCACAGACAGGCCTCGGCTGGCGGAAGCCATCCACATACCAGAGAGCAATCCAGATCGTTCCAGCCACCATTGTGCCGCAGTTGCTGCCCAGGAAAAGCCAAACCACGTGATCAAATAGCCGAGCGCAAATGCAGCGGCCGACGCAGCGCCGCGGCTGAGTTGCCCATTCGTTTCAGCCTGCCGCATGGCCCGGGCATAAAGCAGGATCACGGGCGTAGCACTCGGCGTCATCATTGCAATCATCATGACCCACCACATGAAGAGCATGATGATCCAATAACTCAGCGTCCATTGCTGAGATATTGGTATGCCGACGGTGCGATGCGGAAACAGCGAGACGATGGTCATGGAGCGCACCGACATCCCGGTCTCGGCTCCAGTGAGGATGTAAATCCATGCGAGGATACTGATGGCTGCGGCGCCGCCGATCACAATCCAACGGTCATGCCTCAGTAAGGATTCGCTCCAAGACGTTTTGCCCTGCACATTAGCTTGCCCGATGTCGGACCACACCTTGATTGTTGAGGTGGAGATACGCGAACTGGCCGTAGCTCGCCTTCAAATCAAGCCGGATCTCTCCCTGCGTCTTGGTAGTCCCACTCCCGATCTCGGCAATCTCATATTCAAAGCCTTCCGGCAGATCGATCCGCGCTCTGGTCTGCGCGCCAGTTACGGGATTCTTAATTGGCTCGCCCACGCTCTCCACCAGATTGGGAACCACATATCGTCCCTGCCGGGCTTCCACATCGACAGAAAAATCTATGTTGGCGAAGATCGGATCGTAGACCTTCTCCAAGGTTGAGGCAAACACGGCGAACATCGTCGCCATTGGCTCCGTATCCTGCCCCGACATGATCCTCAGCAGGGCATCTCGCTGGCGTGTATCCGCGCGCTCGTCAACAAACGGCTGACACTTCCCGCGGCCCTCGTGCACGGGGCCGGGCCACTGAAAAATCCCGCCCATCCTCAGGCCATCGAGCTTTACATCGCCAAAATGGCCTTCCTCAATTTCCAACGCAACGGAAGCCTCGCAGAAACCCTTGGTAGGTGGTGCGTTGAACTGGCATGGGCATCCGTACGAGCAATTGCAATTCGCGAACTCCTTGCCTCTGAATTCCCACGGGGTCATTGGCGTCCTCCTGTGCCGGATCATGTTATACGCATAGGAGACGAAGGGCTACAGCCGGAATGTCGGTTTCACCACGGGTCTGGAGATGGGGCACTACGGCGAATAAGTCCCGCCGATAAGGAGCGGGATATCTGGGCGAAGCTCTTGTCCCGCGATTTCGATCCGCGGTTAGCCCTTACCGCACGTACAAACAGCGAATGGAAGCAGACGCCCTTCTAGGGTCCGCTTCCCTGAAACCTCGCTTCAACCCGAACCGACCTACATGCGGCTTGCTTCCGCTTTACACGAACTATGTCCGCAGCTGCAGGTAATCTCCGTAGAACCCTTCATGCCTTCGCAATGAGCGCTACAGTAGTCCTGACCCTTCTCGGGAATACAGCTGCACACGGCATTCTTGCATTTTTTAGAATCAGACATTGGATTTTTCGAACCTCCATCTTCACGGATTCGCTATCAGATCGGTGAGATGCATGCGGAGAGGGCTTCGGCTGGATGAATGCGGGGCAAGCGTCTGGGAAACTGATCGCGACTGCTCAAACCAGCCCGGCAAGATACCTGGCCAGGTCCACCCGGATCGGCATGAAATAGACGTTCGCGCCCAGCGATCGGATGAGCGGCACCGCTGAGATGGCAAATTCTCGATTCCACTCGAGTGTGGAGCGGAACCCGGCTGGGAACACGATCTTGTTGGTCGTTTCCCAATAGGATCTGGAACGGTCTCCGACCACAGGAGCGATTCCCCAGAACACATTCTGTCCTTCAAGCAGCTCCGCGCATATCTCTAGAAGGCGGAGGTCGAAGACGGGCTGCGTGAAGAAGCCGTCGGCTCCAGCGTCGAGCTTCTGTGCCACGGTCTTCAGTTCATCCTGCAAGCTTCGACGGTACGGATCAAAGGCGGCGAAGACCTTCAACTCCGGATGATGCTTCTTGAAGCGGCGAATGATTTCAACGCTGGTGTGGGGATAGGTCCGTTGGCTGAGGTCATGTGGAGGATCGCCCTGAATGACAAGCACCTCGGACAACCCAGCTTCCGAGATGGCGGGTGCTATCGGAATCTCGTCTCCTGCAGGAATGTCCATCGCACGAATATGTGGGATAGAAGCCGGGATGAGCGTTCTGGTAATGGCGCATGCTTCCCAACTCCGAAGTGGAAATCGGGAGAGGTCCGGGATGTTGAAGGCGTCGGCTTCGGGCATTACCGCGCGAACGGTCGTTGCATCCTTCAGCACGTCAGCGGCATTGCGAGGCACGAGTTCGACCGAGATTCTCATAGGAGCACTGGAGCCGCCACATCCAAATTGTAACGAGGAGCGAGGCTATTCAGCCTCACGCGTCAGCTTACGTCTCCGGTCATGTGGATCAGTAGCGGACTCGTTGGGGGTAGGGCAATGGATGAAATCTGCTTGAGAGTCTGGAGCCTTCTTAGTCAAAAGCCCGTCTAGGCACTTAGAGGCTCGCGATGAATAGGTCCTTCGTATCCGGTTGTAGTGGGCTTATTATGCTCGGGCTGATGGCCGTTGGCCCAGTCGATCTCCCGCTCAATGGGCAGGTCCTGCATACTGACTCGCCGCTACCCTCGTTCGACCTGGCCACGATCCGACCCTCGAAAGGGGACTCGCTGCGTACGGTGAGATCGGCAAGCGAACTTCAGATGCACAATGTCACCGTTCGTTACCTCATCGAACAGGCATTCAACATGCCCTGGACCAACGGCTCAAAGGATCGCATCCGTGGGGGACCTGCCTGGATCGACAGCGAGCACTATGACCTTGACGCAAAGGTTGCTCCCGAGGCCGCGGCGACTCTCCAGCAGCTGCCGGAAGAGCAGCGGCGAAAGCAAATGAACCTCCGGTTGCAAACGCTGTTATCCCAGCGACTGAAGCTCACGGTTCATTTTGAAACGCATCCGGAGCCGGTGTTCGCGATCCTGACTGCAAAGAATGGCCCGAAGCTCACACCGGCGTCCAGCGCCGGAGGCCAGCAGGAGCTGGGCATTTCTGTGAGATACAACGGTCAGGCGGCGCAGATGCGGGCCAAGGCCGTCACCCTGGGCGCTTTGGCAGATTGGTTGACCGGGTACTCGGAGATGGGTGGCCAAACTGTGGTGGACCAGACCAGGCTTACCCAGCGATACGATTTCATGTTGAATTGCACGCGTGAACGGGCGTTGAGCAACGGAGAACAAAACGGAGAATCGGGAGCAGCGCCCACTGATCCATCGCTCTTCACTGCGATGCAGGAACAATTGGGGCTGAAGCTGGTGAATACCAGAGGGCCGGTCGAGATCATCGTTATCGAATCAGTGGAACGCCCATCGGAGAACTGAACCCTCGCTTCCGGCAATCCTCAGCTACGGTATGGGCCGCCCGATCAGCGCAGCTGCACCCGGGTAAACGCGCCCTGCGGGTCCACGTAGGAGACCTCGCGGTCGGTCATCTGCACCTTGGGGCCGTACTTGGCTGAGGCGGCGATCGGCAGCAACGAGGCGTGATCCTCGTTAGTCATGCACGCCATCCAGTGGATGCATTTCAGTTCCACCGGCGTTCCGGGGGTCTTGTTCCAGTGCTGAATCAGCAGAGTGTAGCCGCCCGGGTTTGCCTCGTGGATCAGCAGCACGTCGTTCGAATAGTTGATATAGACCTGCACGCTTTGTTGCTTCACCGCGCCCGAACCATCGGGCTGCGGTGAGCTCCACACCGTCGCCAGCGGGTCACGCAGATACACGCGCTGGCGGTTCACCAGAATCAGCGCCAGCAGCACCAGGAAAATCAGGAAGAGCCATTTCTTCATCGCGGGTCACGGCCTCCAGGCAGCAGCTACGACTTGCCTTTTTCTTCGTGGTACTCCTGCTCAGTATTGATGTCCCACAGCGCCCTCTTGTCCACGTGTCCCGCCGCCAGCCCATCGACTGCATGCATCGCGGTCAACATGCTGTGGTCCTGGTTGTTGTACTTGTGCATGCCATTGCGTCCAACCAGGAAAAGGTTATCAATGCTGTCGGTAAAGTCTTTCAGCTCGTCGAAGCGCGAATACGTGCCGAAGTACGCCGGGTAGGTCTTCGGCACTCGCACCACGTGCGCATCGCTGACTGCCTCTGCCTCCAGGATTCCGATCTTCGCCACCTCAGCAATCGCAAACTGCTTTAGCTCGTCATCCGGCATGTTCCACAGCGCGTCAGTCTCATAGCAGAAGTACTCGAGCCCGATCCACACCTTCGCTGGATCGCTCACCAGGTACGGGCTCCAGTTGTTGAAGATCTGCAGCCGCCCCAGCAGCACGTCGGGCTCCTGAATGTAGATCCAGGTGTCCTTCAGCAGTCCGCCGTCCGGCTCCTTCACTTTCAACCGATCGGCCAGCAGGCCCACGGTGATGAAGTCGCGGTACTGCAGTCCCTCGCTTACTTCGCGCACATTGGCCGGCACCGGAATCTGCAGGGCGCGGACCAGATCGCGCATGGGCATGGTGGAAAAGAAATAGTCGCCCTCGAAGGTCTTCCGCTCGCCGCTTTCGTTCACCGCCTGCAGCGAGCGCACGTGGAGGCTCGGTCCATCCTCGAAGTTCAGCTTCTCGGCAGTCCAGCCCATGTGGATCTCGCCGCCCTTCTGGCGGATCAGGTCGGCCACATGCTCCCACAACTGCCCTGGCCCATGCTTCGGATACATGAAGCGTTCAATCAGCGAGGTCTCCGTGCCCTTCTGCGCAATGCCGTCCGGCTGCTGCTTGTTCTTTTTTGAGAACGCTTTCTTCACAAAGTGCTTTACAGCGGAGGTCAGAGAGAGGCCTTTGATCCGCTGCGCGCCCCACTCTGCGGAGATCTCGTTGCAGGGCGTGCCCCAGACCTTTTCCGTATAGCTCTTGAAAAAGGTGAGGTAGAGCTCGCGGCCGAACCGGTTGATGAGGAAGTCTTCCAGGCTCTTCTCCGGCTTGATCTGGTGCATGCGCGAGACCGCGTAGCTTGTGCCTACGCGCATCATGCGCGCAAGCCCCAGGTTCTGGATGGTGTTTGCGGTGAGCGTGATGGGGTAGTCGAAGAACTTGCGCAGATAGTAGATGCGGCTTCGCCGGGGCCGGATGAGCATCACCAGATCGGGGTCTCGGGGCGGCTCCACGGTCACGCGTTCCACCGCGGGTTCGTTGCCGTCGGGCTCGATATCCTCTTCGTCGGCATCTCCAAGCAAGGGGCCCATGCCGCGCAGCGGCGGCTCTTCCTTCAGCCGAGCGGGAACCTCGACGGCGCGCTGCTTGCCCTGGTATGCGATCTCCACCGGAGCGCCAGTGGCCGGTTCGGTGGCGAGATCGGGCGGCATCAGCTCCATCCACCACTGCATCACCCGGTCCGACTTCGAAAAGAAGCGGTGTCCGCCAATATCCATCCGGTTGCCCTTGTAGCGGATGGTGCGGGAGATGCCGCCGATCTCCTGGCTGGCTTCCAGAATTACCGGGATGATATCGGTGCGCCGTAGCAGCTCCAGCCCTGCGGTCAGGCCAGCCGGACCCGCGCCGATGATGATTGCCTTCTTCGCCATTCCCATCCTTCTGTATCGCCTGGCGCTTCGCCGACTGGGGAAGCGCCCTAGACTGCCGGGCAGATCTTGCAATTCCAGCCTTATGACAGCCTAACCCGAACAGCGTCTGTGATTTCGCCGGAACCGGCAACTTCCCTGCATGCAGAAGGTTCCCTTTGGACGGCGTCGCAACTCGTCAACAAAGCGTGCAGCCGGCGTCCGCCCGGGCGGTGTGCGATATCGGGCCTTGCAACCAACCCATATGAGCTGTTGACGAACCACCTCTCGGAGCGCAAGAATACTTGGCGCATTGAGGTGCCCCATGCGGCCGCTCTCCAGTCTTCTCCCTTCTCCTGCTTTTCGCGTTGTTCTCCTCGTCGGATCCCTCTCCCTCTGCACCACTCCCCAGCTCCTCGACGCGCAGCCCGCACTGGGCAAGACGCAGCCCCTCACCTTAGACCGTGCCCGCATGCACGACAGCGATCAGTGGCGCGAGGTGGAGCGGCATCTGCCCGACCCCAACACTGCCAGCCCGCAGACCCTGGAGTTACAGGGGGACGTGCTGCGCGCGCGCCGCTTCCCGGAGGATGCGCTCGACTACTACCGTTATGCGCTGGCGCGCGGCGGAAACGCGGTCGACCTGACTAACAAAATGGGCCTCACCCAACTGGAGATGAAGAACTACCATTTCGCCGAGATGAGCTTCCACGCCGCCGTTAAGCTGAACAAGAAGAATGCAGAAGCCTGGAATAACCTGGGCGCGACGCAGTTCATCCAGGGCTCTCCTAATGCCTCGATCTCCAATTACAAGCGCGCCATCAAGCTCAACAAGCGCTCGGCCGTGTACCACGCTAACCTGGCCACCGCATACTTCCAGATCCAGAATTTCGGCGGAGCGCGCAAGGAACTCGCCGAGGCCATGAAGCTCGATCCCAACATCTTCAATCGCAAGGACACTTCCGGCGGAATGGAAGCCCACGTCCTCTCTTCCGACGAGCGCGCGCGCTTCTCCTATGAGATGGCGAAGCTCTATGCGCAACAGGGGCTCGAGGAGCAGATGCTGCATTCGCTCGCCATGGCCGGTGAGGCCGGTATGGACCTCAACCGTGAACTACGCAAGGACGCCGTGCTGGGCAAGTACCTCACCGACCCGCGCGTGGTAATCCTGATCCAGAACGCGGAGCTGATTCGCAAAGGCCGCGCGGGCGCCATCGGCACCACCGCCGGATCCGTCCAGCCGCTGAAGCCCTCTTGAGCTGCTTAGTTCTCGGTGGGCCGCTCGATATGGTCAATCGCGAGAACCTCGACGGGGGCCTTTTCGGGCTGTAGTTTCAGCCCCATCTGATCCTCAATGGCGGTAAAGAACGACTCGCCTTCCCCTCCTTCTCGACTCCAGGTCGCCTCGCAGTCGTAGCTTCCAGCGAGCCCGGTTTTGTCGATCACTAGACGTCCACCGGTTCCGGCTGGTGGCTTAAAACCGTGACCACCATCCAGAAAGGCCATCCTTTGGTGCGGAAGTGCATCGGGGCAACAGCGTGAGCCTGAATCTCTTCCGGCGTAATTGGCGGATGCCAGCCCGGCGGCGGCGGCGGAGGCGGAGGTCCGACAGACATCCGGAAACGGGGCTGCGGGAGCGACGCAAAGGGGCTAGTATCTGCTGCCTGTTCCGTACACTTCAGACCAGTCTTCGCAATCACAAGGGAGTAAACCGGCAGCTCCTTCGTCTCGGAGTGCACCTTCAGGTGGAACCGCTCGGCAAGCAGAGATTGAAGCATGAAGCGCATTTGCACACTGCGGTCATCCGCCGAGAGCTTGTCGAGCGCTGCTGCCTGCGCCTCGTCAATCCGGGTATCAAGCTCGAATCTGTCGCTGCGCACCCAGTCAGGGCCGCCGGATAATTCGTCGTCGTTCCCCAGACCGTATGCGAACAGGATCATAGTCTTGAGCGTCGTGGATTTGGCCGAGAGGCTCCCCTTAGGAAGCATTGCGAGGCCGCCATCCGGGGAGTCGGCAGCCGCAGGGCGAATGCTGGCTACGGCAAAGGATGGCAGCGGCGAGGCGGAGCGAAGCACCTGCGCGACAGCTGAAAGCTGCGAACCAATCAGGCCGGCGTAGATCGCTGCGATAAGGAGCAGCAGCTTTAGGCTGCACGAGCTTCGTCCGTTCATCCGAACTCCAAGTGCAAGCTAATTCTCGGTGGGCCGCTCAATATGGTCATCACGAGAGTTTCAACCTGCCCCTTGGCAGGCACGAGTTTGAGGCCGAGCTGTTCGGCAATCTCATCGGCGAAATACCTGGGATCATCTGCAGCGGCGGTCTCTCCGGGAGCAGCCGCAGGTGGGTCGGGCATGTGGATGACGAAGTCGTATTTGCCCGTAAGCCCAGTGCGATCCTGAACGTTAAGCGCACCCCCTTTGTCGAGCACATTGGTGAACAGCGCAAGATTGGCTCCGTAGAAACGAATCGTCTTACCGCCATCTTCAGGCACCGCGAATCCCAGGCCTGGAATCTTGCTCGCTTCAGGATGCGGCGGCGCGTTCGGGTCAGCAGGCTTGAGCTTCGGGCCGCCTTTGGCGACCACCAGAGCGAGGATGTCGATGGTCTTTACCTCGCGGTGCACCTTCAGGCCGCAGCGCTCGGCCAGCATGGCCTGCAGCATGGCATGGAGCATCCCGGGCTGGTCGACTGAATTCTTCCAATCGGCCAGGGCAGACTGCGGCACCTTCGCCACGACATCGTAGCGGTCACGCCCCCAGGCCGGCATTCCCTGGATGGCTCCATTCGGAAAAAAGGCCGGCCCACCCGGTTGCGGCACGAATGCCACCTGCAGAAGACCTTCAAACGGCATGTTCACCATGCGCCAGCCATCGCCGGTAGCGTCCATTTTGCCTTCGTGACTCCCGGACTTGTTCTCCCGAATGGACACCACCTCGAAAGCCAGCGGCTTTGAGCCAGAGCGATCGGCGGAAGCCGAGCTCGATTGAGCCGAAGCTTGCGAGCTGGCCTGCACCTCGGCTCCATCCACACTCGGTTTCTCGATGTGGTCGATGACCACGACTTCCACGGGCGCCTTCGACGCCACCAGCTCGAGGCCCATCTGCTCGCGCAGCGCCGTGGACAGCACGGGTGCATCATTCGCCGATTCAGAATCCGCGGCCTGCAGGCGGTCCGATCTCCACTCAAGCTTGAAATCGTACCGGCCCTTGAGCCCGGTTTGATCCACGACTCGTTTTCCTCCAAACAAGATCAGTGAATGCGACATCTCCTCGAGCGTGACAGCGGTGCCCGTCGTTTCCATTCCGTGCACATCTTCCCGCGTGTTCCGCATCGAGGTGTTTTCGTTCTCCTTGGCCGGCGTCAGCTTTGCGCCCCCTTTGGAGACCACCAGAGCGTAAACAGGCAACACCCTGCTTTCGAAGTGGACCTTCAGCTTGAATCGTTCCGCAAGCAGCGACTGCTCCATTAGCTCGACCTGCTGCCGCTGCTCTGCCGGCGTCATCTTTTGCATTTCGGCATACTTTGAAGGCTCAATCTTCGCCCGGACCTCATAGCGATTTCCCTGCTGAGTGGCCCAGTCCGGCGCTCCGAGAATTTCCTTTTCATGGCCAACGCCTACGTTGTAAGCGGTGGCGATCAGCAGGATTGGTTCGCCGATGAACTGCACCTGGTCGCTCGTCTGCGCGTGTGGACGACTGCCTGGATCCACCCTCAGCGGCAGTTGGGGACGCACGGTTGTGCCGTCGCTCACCATCGGAGCCGGCTTCGGCTGCCAGGGGCGGATGGTTGCTACTTCGAACGACGGGAGAGGCCCGGCGGAATGGAGTATCTGGGCGCTGACGGGAAAGAACCGCACCAGTCCGAGCACAACCGGCACCGCCAACCCGGCGAATGCGGCGGAGACCAGTAGCACCTTCCTCGGCAGGCTTAGCCTCGAGCGAAACGCGGCTGTCATGATGGAGCGAACGCGCTCGGCGAGATCCGCACCGGTGATGCCGGATACGCACGGCAGCGGCGACTCGATGCAGAAACGGCAAGCCTTCAGCAGCGATTCTGCGTACGCCTCCGGCTCGCCACCCAGTTGGACCACGGCCTCGTCGCACGCGCGTTCGCGTTCCACCACCAAGCGTCGCCCGATCCACCACACCAGTGGGTGGAACCAGAAGGCCGCCTCCACCAGCATGTGCAGCGCGGCGGTCAGGTTGTCGCGGCGGCGCGCGTGCACCAGCTCGTGCATGAGAATTGCTTCGATGTGCTCATCGTGCAGGTGTTCTGTCAGGCGTGCCGGCCAGACCAGCACCGGCCGCACTATGCCGAAGATGCCGGGCTCGATCAGCTCCGGGGAGAGCCGCAGCGGGAGCGGCGAACGCGCCGACAGCGACGCCTCCACCTCGCGCAGCAGCTCGAGCTCGCGACCGGACTCTGCGGGCGCTGCAGTGCGCATCGCCGTACGCAGCCGCCGCCAGCGCAGGAACCAGGACAGCAGAACAGCCATCGAGCCCGCGATCCAAAGTACAACCAGAATGCCGGGCAGGTATTCGCGGACAAGCTGGGCGAAGCTCGCAGAAGAATGCGGCGATGGCGCAGGCTCCCATGCGGCGAACGGCCGCGCCGCAAGATCAACGGCGGAGTAGATCGCTTCCGGTGCGGCGCTCTCTGTTGGCCGCGGCTGCGGCAGCAGCCCACCCACCGCGATCAGCAGCGAAAACGGCACAACGAACTTGAGTGAGGCGGCAAGCCAGAGGCTATACCGGATACGCGCCGCATTCCGGCGCAGCAGAAGCGTCAGCAGCCAGACTGCGAGCGCAAAGAAAGTGGACTGCCAGAGATGGTTGGCCACTGCGCCGCCGGAAATCGGGATGAGAGAGACATGCCAGGGTACGCTCATGCCCTCCCTCCTTTTTTCGCAGCTTTCACTGGGCCTTTCGCCTTCAGCTCTTTCAGCGTCTGCTCCGCGTACTCGAGGTCGTCGAGCGTCAGGTTGCCGGTCTCAATCAGGCGTGCCACCACGGGACGCGACTGGCCGCCAAAGATTGCCAGCAGATCATCCACCAGCCGATGCTGCACCGACTCGCGCGTCACGGTCGCGGCGAACATGTGGAAGTTGCCGACCTTGCGTACGCGGCGGAGCACCTTCTTTGCCTCCAGCCGGTAGACCATGGTCTGGATGCTGGTGTAGCCGGGGCGCCTGGTTTCAGGCAGCGCCTCCTGCATCTCGCGAATGGAGGCTTCGCCGCGGGCCCACACGGTCTCCATCAGTTGAATTTCAAGCCGGGTAAGGCGGATCGCCATTCTATGACTCCCGTCGGTACATCTATGACAAGTGTCAGCGACAGTACGCCAGAGCCGTTGCGCGTGTCAAGCCAACCGCGCCCGGCCGTGCTTCCACGCGGGGGGTCGCTGGCATCCCATCCCTGGCGAACGGAAAGCCGTGCCCTCTCTCACAAATCAGATTTCAGGATAGAAATCGAAGAACGCTTCGATGCTCAGCCGCAGCTGCGCTTCAATCTCGGCGCGGCTGCCTTCCAGCACATGCATCGTTACCCGCGCCTGGTTTCCGTTCTTCAGCACCACCGGCGCTTCACCCACACTCTCCACTTCGTCGGAGGGGAGCAGCCGCATTCCATATACCAGCGTTAAATTGGCCATACCGGATTCTTGCATTCTGCATGCCGGCTGCGCCAACCCGGTCATAACCCCGCAGCCGAAATCCAGCCGGGTGCGTCCAGGTTCTCCGGACACACCCGGCTCAGGTGCAGCCCTATTTTGCTGCGCGATGCGCGACGATCTGGTCCTTGATCTTGTCGTACGTCGCCTGCGGAAGAATGCCCTTCTGCGTCAGCTGGTTCTTCGCCGTGTACGGACGCCCCTTGACGATGCGCGCCGCATACGCGTCGCCGACTCCCGGAAGCGCTTTGAGCTGGTCTTCGGTCGCCGTATTGATGTCCAGCAGCTGCTTGCCGGCGGTTGGCTTCGCGTCCATCTTGCCTGTGTCGCTCTTGGCCGGGCCCATGGTCGTGCTCTTGGCCGGGCCCATGGTCGTACTGCTGCTCGATTTCGAGGCCGGACCGGTGACGGGTTTTGGCTTACCGGTCGATGTTCCCGCCGGCACCTGCGCTCCAAACGCCGGAGCCGACATCCCAATGCAAAGCAGCGCCGCCGCAAACAGACCTAAGATCCTGCGAACCTTCATATCGATCCTCCTCCTGAACTGCCTGATTCTAAGATGCTGCCTTCGCCTGCAACTTGCCGGCTGGTTGAGCCTACCAGCAATTTTGTACCGATGGCTTCCCTGGGGCTAGACTTCTTAGTTCGCGGCGAAAGACGGAGCCCTGCCTGGTTCTCCCACGCCCAGACCTACTTCAGCCGCATCGCCACAATCCGCCCGTCGGAGCTGAATTCGCCGCCGGTGGCCGTCCGCGCCTTTCGCACCGGATCGGCGGGCGTCACGTAGGCGGCGCTCGAAAACACGCCGGCGGCGTCAAAGCTGTCGAGCAGAAACTGCCGCTCGCCATCCACCTTGGGGTCGATCCTGTGGGTCACGCCTCCGTTGCGCTGGTCGGTCTCAAAGCCGATGTCGTGAGTCGCCGAGCCCACCCAGAGCGGCGCCCCTGCCACCGTCAACTGCGTCTGCCATACCCGCAGATGATGGCGCTCCGCCGCAATCTTCAGCGGATCGCCGCGCGCAAACGACAGGTCCTGCGGCCGCCCGAACAGGTAGAGCGTGCTCATCGGCATCTCGGTATACGCCTCTTTCCCAAGCGTGGAGAGAATGCCGTGCAGCACCGCCTCGCCCACGCTCTTGTCCACCTCCACCCATCCCGCGGCTTTGAATGCTGCTTCTACTTGTTCCTTGGTGCCCACCAGCGCAAAGTTCACCATGTCGCCCGGATCCCCCGCCGCATCCCGCACCCGGCGCGGAATCCCCGCAAACATCCCCGGCGAGATCAGCTTCGCCAGCTCCTCCCCGTTCTGCGGATTCGTTCCCTTCACCTCGGCGGCCTCCAGTTTCGCCGGTTGAATCTTTACCTTGAATTCACCGCTCGGCTCGAGATCGTCGCTTGCATTCACCCGCAGGAACAGCCGTCCCCGGGTCGGCATCGTGATCTTGCCCTGCGCGCCAATCTCAAACGGGTACGACGCCTCCACGTTGCTCACCCGGCCAATCAGTTCGCCCGTCTTCGCCGAGTTCAACGGAAAGATGCGCAGCAGATCCTTGAACCCGCGCTCAACGCCCTCCGGTCCCGTGACTCGATCGCCCGCCAGCGTGATCTGGCCTTTGGCCTCGAAGCTCAGCACCTCTCCAGCTGCGACGTCGATCTCGGAATCCGTCCACGCCCCGTCCTTCACGGAGATCTCGTAGCTCTTCTTAAGCTTCGGGACTTCACCCGACTTTGCCGCCCGCATGCTGACCACCGGTTCCACCCGGCCAGCGCCACCGCTAGTCGGCGCCGCGCCGGCACCCTGGCCGCTCGTTGTTGCCGGACCGGGCTGTGCCTCGCCCGCGTGCGAGGAAGCGGCTGGCGCCGCGGGCGGCGCAGCGCCCGGCGGCAGCGCAGCCCAGGCGGCCTGCGCCGCGAGCAGAGCAACGCCCGCCCACCATCCTCCGATCTTGCCCCCAAACCTCATCGCCAAACTGATTCCTCCATCGCGGTCTGCCGCAGACCGGCTCTCCGGTTGGACGGACTTTCTCTTACCCGGTATGTCCCGGCGGCTCGCGGTGCCACGGCCAATCTCATCCAGCCGCCCTGCCGATACACCACGGAAGCTCGGCAAACGACACGAAAGGTGTATTAAACATCGTCTACTCCAGTGCCGATGATGTTGGGGTGACATTTTGGACGGCTTCGCGCACAGTCTCTACTCTCCTGCTCCTCTTCTCCGCCGCCAACGCGGAGGCGATAGCAGCAGATCTGTCGCCCCAGCCACCGCTCAAGCCGCTCACCACGTTGAAGGCTGTCCATTCCCTTCCCCTGGCCGAAGCCGCCCGCGCTTATCCGGTACACGTCCACGCCATCATCACGTTCTACGACCCTAGACTCGATCGCCGTCAGATCTCGAGCTTCCTGTATGACGAATCCGGCGGAGTGTATGCTGCGACCCCGCTCGGAGCCAGATGGACAGGCCTGCAGCCGCGCGCCGGAGCCGAGGTGGAAGTCACCGGCGTCACCGCTCCCGGCGACTTCGCTCCCATCATTCAGAACGCCAACTTCAATGTCCTCTCCTACGGCGCTCTGCCGGAACATGCCATTCCCGCCACGCTCTCCGACATCGTCACGGGCGTGGTGGACTGCCGGTGGGTCCAGGTGGAAGGCATCGTCCGCGCCGTCACCCAGACCGGCCCGCACATTGCGCTGGAGCTCTCTCTGCCCGACGGCAGCATCAGTGCGCTGACTGTGATGCGCCCCAACGTCGACTACAAGCGCCTGGTGGACGCCCACATTCGGCTGCGCGGAACCGCCGCGCCCATCTTCAATTCGCGCCGTCAGATCGCCGGAGCGCACATCTTCTTCCCGTCGCTCGATACTCTCGAGATCCTTCAGCCCGGCCCAGCCGACCCCTTCGCGCTGCCCACGCTTCCCATCACGGACCTGCTCCGTTACCAGGCCAACCGGAGCTGGCTGCATCGCGTGCATGTACGCGGCTTTGTCACGCTGGACTGGCCCGGCCGCCGCATCTGCATCCGCGACGACTCCGGCGGCATCTGCGCCGGCGCCTCTCAGGTCAACTCCGTGCCGATCGGCTCCGGCGTCGATCTGGTCGGCTTCGTCGGACTGGCGGGCATCGCCCCCAGCCTTAGTTACGCGGAGTTCCGCAAGCTGCCGTCTTCCTCCGCCGTCGCTCCCGTGCCCGTCAGCCCGGAAGACATCCTGAGCGGTCACGATGCCGAGTTCATCAGCATTCGCGGGAAGCTGCTCGGCAGCAGCGCCGGCGCGGGCGACACCAACCTCGTCCTCTCCTCCGGCAACTCGGTCTTTGAGGCCGTGTTACCCGCACAGTCCAAAATCCCCCTGCCGCCGGTGGGCAGCTTCGTCGAGTTGCGCGGCGTCTCCTATGTTCCTTTCGACATCAGCCGCACCCTCGAGGGCCAGGGCAACGCCAAGGGCTCGCAGTTCTCCATCCTGCTCCGCACCCCGGATGACATCCACGTCATCAGCAAGCCTTCCTGGTGGACCTCGGAGCACATCTTCAGTTGCGTAGCAGTGCTGGTGATGCTGCTCGCCGGGGTCGGCTGCTGGGTCATCTCTCTCCGCCGCCGCGTGCAGATTCAGACCCAGGAGCTGCGCAAGAGCCGCGAGCTCTACCGCCACATGGCCCATCACGACGCACTCACCGGCCTGCCCAGCCGGTCACTCTTCCAGGATCGCCTCAACATGTCGCTGGACCGCTCCCGCCGTTTCGGCAGCCGCATGGCCCTGCTGATGCTCGACCTCGATCAGTTCAAGCACATCAACGACTGCTACGGACACCAGGCCGGAGACACCGTCCTCTGCGCCACCGCGCAGCGCGTTACCGCATATCTGCGCAAGACCGATACCGTAGCCCGCATGGGCGGCGACGAATTCGTCATCCTGCTCAGCGACCTCACCGCAGCGGGACAGGCCGAGGCCATCGCCTCCAAGCTCGTCGCCGCGCTCTCCGCTCCCATCGCCATCGGCGGCACCACCGTTCATATCTCGGCCAGCGTTGGGGTCTGCGAAGTCACCGACGCCGAAACCGATGCCGAGACCCTGATGCGTCGCGTCGATGCCGCCATGTACCGCGCCAAAGCCAGCGGCCGCCGCTGCTTCCAGGTCTTCACCTCGGAGATGCTCGAGCCCAACCGCGACCAGGTGCGCCTGCGCAGCGCCCTCCCCGATGCCCTCCGCCGTGGCGAGTTAGAGCTCTACTATCAGCCGCAGGTCGCCTGCCAGTCGCGCCAGCTTCTCGGATTCGAAGCCCTTCTGCGCTGGCGTCATCCAGAACTTGGCCTCATCCTGCCCGGCCGCTTCATCCAGTTCGCCGAAGAGTCCGGCCTCATCGTTCCCATCGGCGAATGGCTCCTCGATCAAGCTCCCCGCCAGATCGCTGCCATCGAGCGCTCAGCGCCGCGTGAGTTCGTCCTCGCCGTCAACCTCTCCCCGCTGCAGTTCCTCGATCCCGGGCTTCCCCGTGCAATCGAGAAGCTGCTCAGCACCACCTCTCGCGCACCGCACACCCTTGCGCTCGAAATCACCGAGTCGCACCTGATGAACGACTCGCTCGAAACCCGCGAACTGCTCGACCGCCTCCACGGACTCGGCGTCCGTCTCGTGCTCGACGACTTCGGCGTCGGCTTCTCCACCCTCTCCTACATCACCCGCTATCCGCTGGACTGCATCAAGATTGACCGCTCGCTGGTGATGGATTGCACCACCAACCGCAGCAATCGCGCCGTCATTCGCGCCATTCTGGAGATGGCCCACGCCCTTGAAATCAAGGTCACCGCCGAAGGCGTCGAGACCTCCGACCAGTTCGGCCTGCTGCGCGACCTGGGCTGCGATCACGTCCAGGGCTACTTCATCAGCCACCCGCTGCCCGCCCAGGACCTGCCTGCCCTCATCGCTTCCTTCGACCAGTACGGCGCGCTGCACGCACCCGCCATCTCGGGCGCGTCCATCTTCGTCCCCGCCTGACTCGGGTCTGCGCAGCGTATGCCGCCTTACCCCGCACCTGTCGGTGTTTGAGGTAATCTAAGGGCCTGGCGTTCGCCGTTGATGCGCTCCGTGCCCCATTTCGGCACCCCTGCTTGGCCTCCCACTCGATCCCTGTCTCCTCGCCTGACCGCCGCATTGGCCTCGGTCTGCGCGCTGCTTGCCGGCTGCCAGGGCATGTCGCGCGTGCAGCCGGTCGCCCAGGTCCGCATCATCGACACCTCGCCTGACGCCCCCGCCATCGACATCCGCCAGACCGACTCCGCCGGGCTCTATAACGTCGCCTTCGGCACCGTCAGCTCCTACATCCCGTTGCCGCCCGGCGCCTACACCCAGACCGCCTACACCGCCGGAACCCGTCAGCAGCTCGCCGCCGTTCAGGCCTCTTTTCTCGATGGAGGCCAATACACCCTGCTCACCGGCAACACCGCCGCCGCGCTGCAGATGACCATCCTCCGCGATCAGTCCACGCCCGCTCCGGCCGGCAAGGTCGCGCTCCGCGTTCTCACCCAGACCACCCGCCGCGGCGCCTACGATCTCTACCTGCTGCCTGCCGGATCTCCGCTCGCCTCCGCGGTTCCGCTCGCCACCCTCGCCGGCTTCGGAGCCAACACCGGATACCGCAACCTGCCCTCCGGCGCCTATTCCATCCTCGCCTTCCAGGCCGGCTCGCGCCCAGCTCTCGCCAGCCCGCTGTTCACCGGAGCGCAGACCGTCTATCCCTCAGGCGCAGTCCGCACCCTCATCCTCATCGACCACGCCCAGCAGTCCGGCGCAACCTCCGCACCCGTCCTGCAACTCATCACCGCCAACGACTTCGACCCGCCCTCTGCCAGCTAGCGCAACTCCCCTCGGCAAGTACAAACCGGCCTCATGCCTTGACTCGTCAGTTCTCCGACAGCGGCGCGATGGAGTCCACAACAAAGAAATCTATCTGTGCCCGCTGAGCTACTCTGCATTCGATACCTGGCGAAGACTCGTTCCAATATCTTCCGCGCGAGTCCAGAGCAGCGAAAGTAAAACGAAGGCTGATTAACATCCCAGAGGCTGGCCAAAAATGGTTATAGGATTCTAATCAATCTGGGGGGTACGCTACCTCTGGTTGTAAAACAGAGTTCGCCAGAGGAAGCCGTGGCCCTGAAACTTTCGATCCTTGCTGTCATTGCGCTATACATTGGAGGCGCAATCACGATTCACTTCCATCCACCAGCAGGGCCAATCGGGCCTCTCGGGCCGACTCCTTGGTGACCCGTTCTAATGCATGCGAACAGCGCGTGCCGGCAGTGGTCCGACTTTTCTGGATCGGATTGCTGGTGACTTTTGGGCTGACCCTCTTCATAGCGTTGGCGGAATACCTCATGGGGTTCTCGCGCTATCACTACAATCCACTAACTGGTGATCGATACCAGGACCTGATGGAGTTCGTGCCAGCTTATCGGGTGTTGCACAGCACTTCGTTTTTCGATCGGACTGGCGCCCACATGGCCTATCCGCCGTTCGGTGCGGTCCTGTATGCAGCGATTTATGCAACGGGGCACCCAGTGTTCTTTTATCTCGGCAGCGCCGCGGTCTGGCTTGCTTTGTGTCTCTTTGGTGTGCGATCCGCGCTGATATCACAAGGAATGAGCACCTGGTCAGCGACCCTTTTCCCCCTCACTGTAGGCCTGACGTCCTTCCCAATTGCAGGGCTTCTACAGCGCGGCAACGTAGAGATGTTTCTCTGGATCTTCACCGCGACAGCAGTCTGGCTGTTCTTTCGCGGTCAGGAGAACTGGGCCGCGGTTCTATTTGGAATGGCCGCCGCGCTCAAGTTGTATCCAGTTATCCTGCTTGGACTGCTATTACCCCGACGTCGGTGGCAGGCGTTCGCGATCGGCCTGGCAACCTTCGTCGGCGTATCCGTGGCATCCATGGCTTGGCTCGGGCCTTCGATACCGATCGCCTGGCACGGAACGTTACAAAATGTATTTGGCTACCAGGGCAGGCGCGCCTCGGAGTGGACTCTGCACGAGTTGATGGCAAATCATACGGCCTATCACCTGGCGAAGTTTGCGGCACTCACCGTCGGGCTGTCGAGTTCCCACCTAACGATTGCGTACTACGGACTGGGCACACTTCTGATCGTGATTCTCGCCTGCCGGCTTTGGAGAATGCCGGCTGCTAATCAGTTGCTTGCGCTCACTGCGTTCATGGTTGCATTTCCACCAGTCTCATATTTCTACACGCTAGTGCAGCTCTATGCTCCGTGGACGGTCCTGCTCTTGTTAGGTATTAAGGCGGAGAGGGTGGAAGCAGCACCGAAAGGCCTCAAGTCCTCGTTGCTGCTCTTCCTGCCACTCTTCGGATCCTTCATGCTGTTTACGTTTCCGCGAGTGTTCCTCTACGGAGGTCTGGTGCAGTCGTTGCTGCTCATCGCACTTCTGTGCTGCGCCTTGTACTATCCCTTCGAGGTGAACCGTCCTGAATCAGAATCCCTCGCCAAGGGCGAGGAATCCTTGCATTCTGTAATTGCCTGATACTGTTTCCCGTCTGAAAATCGCTCGCGGCGTCCGGGCAGGACTGTGGGTTCGAAATCGGGCTGCCGCTGACTCAGTGTGGCAGGGAATCAATGTCAAAAAGCTGCCCATGTAATCTCCAGCATCCTACCTGGCCTTGGGATCGTGTCCGGCCTCCATCAGCAACCGCGCCAGCAGGTAGGCCCGCGGCGTCAGCGTGTTGAAGTCCGCGTGATCCCGATCGGTATGCGCGTCACCACCCTCTATCGCAAAGCCGTCGAGCCCGGGCGTGCCGTCTTCGACGGCGAAGCTGATATCCGCCGACGATCCGACCTGGGTGACCGTGAGCGTACGGCCGAGCTCGCTATAAATCCGCTGGCACTGGGCAACCAGCGCGTCCTCTTGAGCGCTGCGCCCCCACGGGGGAAACAGTTCCACCAGATTGCTCTGGATCGTCACTCCATCGATCCCCGGATGCGCCGCCAACTCCGCCGCTGCACGGCCTACACGATCGAACTCCGCCTGCGTGTACGTGCGCACGTCCGCCTGCAGCGTCGCATGGTCCGGAACGATATTGGCCCTCACACCGCCCTGCAGTATGTCCACCGTCACCGTGGTTCCCAGCTTCGGATCGGCCAGTGAGCCCAGCGCCAGGGCAACCCGCGCCGCTTCCAGGACAGCGTTTCGGCCTTTCTCCGGCTCCAGCCCCGAGTGAGCCGCCCGCCCCGTGAAGTCCATCGTCAGGGTGCCCCCACCCTTCCGAGCGACGAGGATCTGATCGGTCGGCACCCCTCGCTCCTGATTGAGCACCAGATCGCTTTCCTTCGCCATCGCGCGAATAAGGTCTTTCGCGCCCGGCGACCCCCGCTCTTCACTCGCGTTCAGCAGCACGTCGATCCGCGCGAAATCGCGGAATCCGATCTTCTTCAGCGCCTGCAGCGCGCAGATGGCGGTCACCGCACCAGCCTTGTCATCGCCCGCACCCGGACCGAAGTAGCGATCGCCCTCCCAGTGGGGCTTCGCCCGTGCAACGCCAGGCTGGAAGACCGTGTCCATGTGAGAGATCAGCAGGATTCGGCCCTTGCCCGACCCAGTCAGCGTTGCCACAACGTTGTCACCCGCGGGCGCGCCCGCAGGCGGCGGCACCATCCTCACCGACGCGCCCAGCGCCTTCAACTCCGCAGCATCGATTGCCGCCACCGCGGCCAGGCCCTTCGCATCGCCGCTTCCGCTGTCGATCGCGACCAGTCGCTCCAACAGCGACCGGGAATCCCTGTCGCAAGCCTTCACCGCATTCAAAAGTTCGGGCTGGACCTTCGCACCAGCCTGGGCGGGCGCGCTCAGGCTGACTGTCGCAAGAACCGCCACGGGTATTGTTGCCGCGGCGAACCAGCGTCTTTCATTGGAAGCCATAGCAAAATTCCCTTCTTGCGGAACTTACCTTTCGAGAGACCTCCACCTTACTACCAGAAACCTCCGCCCATGCCGAAGAAATGCGCGCCGCCGCTGGCATCGCGGGGGGATAACGAAGTCACATCGCTGCAGCGACCCGCGTCAGTTCTCAGACAGCGGCGCGATGGAGTCCACCACAAAGAAATCGATCTGCGCCCGCTGCTTCTCCAGCTTCAATCCCAGTTGCTTCTGCAGAGCCGCGGGCAGCATCGGCAGTCCAAGCTCATTAGCAGGATCCACGTTCTCCCGAATCATCTCCGGCCCAAAGTCCAGCACCGCATCATAGTGGCCCGTCAGTCCAGTGTGATCCAGAACTGGCTGCGGCAGCATCAACGCATCTGCGATCTGCTGCATGGTCACATCCAGCATCTCCAGGCGTCGCTCTCCGGCATGACTCAGTTCCCGGTTGAATACGCCGCAGCGCGGAGCAAACCCGGCGTACGGCGGATATGCATGCGGATACTTCTTCGCGTCCATCGTCTCGGCCGGGAGCGTGCACGGCGTGCCTTCGGCGTGTGGCTTCAGTCCCATTCCCGGCTTCGCCACCTCCAGCGAAAACACATCGCCCTCTCGCCTTTCCACGTGGCCCGCAAACTGAAATCGTTCCTTCAGCATCGACCGCACCATCGCCATCACATCGTCACGGGTGGGCTCGCCGTCCGCCCGCGCCTCGATCGAATAAAAATCCGTCTGCGCCCACTTGGGCAGCGAGGTGAACGCCTGCCGCCGCAGCGGGGCCGCCGAAAGATCGTAGGCAAAATAGATGAGATAGGGCAGCGGCACACTCCATGAGAAATACCCGCCGTTCGCCGGTTGCCTCCTGCTCACTGGGTCCAGGAAGTCCAAGCCCACAATCCCTCTTCTTTGAGTCTCCAGCCGCACCGAGACCGCCGCAAACTCAGCCCTGCTGCCGCTGCCTGCGACCGCCCCAGTAGTGGCACCCGCGCCCGGACGGCCCGTCTCACCGCCGTTCGACACCTGCGCCACAGAGGAGAACCCGCACACACTCGCCACCAGCGAGCACACCAACACCTTCCAGAAAACCACTCTGCACCTGGACCGCATCATGGCCGCCACTATACGCCAATCGCCCGCAGAGGCCCCAAAACGTGCGCATCCCGCCTCGCGTTCCCTATACTGGGTCGCGAAAAACCATCCAGGGGGGCCCCATGATTTCAACCACAGAAATTGCGCCGGAGATCTACCGCATCTCCGTCTTCGTTCCCGATATCAATCTCGAGTTCAGCCACTTCCTCGTTCGCGATGAAGAGCCGCTGCTCTTTCACGCCGGGTTGCGCGGCATGTTCCCACTGCTCCGGCAGGAGCTCTCCCGCCTCATGGACCCCGCCAAGCTCCGCCACATCGGCTTCAGCCATTTCGAGTCCGACGAGTGCGGCGCCCTCAATGAGTGGCTCCAGATCGCACCCTCCGCCGAGCCCGTCTGCGGCCTGGTCGGCGCCATGGTCAGCGTCAACGACTTCGCCATCCGCCCCGCCCGCACCCTCACCCGCGACGACACCTTCTCCACCGGCCGCTACACCTTCCGCTTCATCCCCACCCCGCACGTGCCCCACGGCTGGGACGCCGGCGTTCTCTTCGAGGACTCCGAGAAAACTCTCTTCTGCTCCGATCTCTTCCACCAGTGGGGCCTGCACTCGCCCTCCACCAGCTCCAGCATCGTCGAGCGTTGCAAGGACGCGCTCCAGCAGACCGAGCAGGGCCCCTTCGCCAACTACGTGCCCTATACCCACCACACCGGCCGCATCCTCCACGACCTCGCCGCCCTTCAACCAAAGTCGCTCGCCATCATGCACGGCTCCAGCTTCCACGGCGACGGCGCCCAGGCCCTCGACGACCTCGCAACCGTCATGAAGGAAGTCCTCGGCCCCCGCGCCGACCAAGGCGCCACCGCAACCGGCATGGTCGGCAATGACTGAATCCACCGGACGCAGCTCACACTCTATCGCAGGACCGGCTCGTGATTCATAAGTAGCGGAGTGTCCCGCGGTATGGTCGAGTTCGAAACTTCCTTCCCCTCAAACAGCACGGATCCACCCTCCGTCATCATCGCCTGGAAGATCCTGCCACCGGGTGCCCGCACCACAGCCGCCCGAACCGAATCCCTACCCGCAGAGTCATAGCCGTACGCGTACACCTCCCCGTTCGCGAGCGTCTGCCGCACAACTCTGCCGTTCATATACTCGTTGCGCAGCAGAAGCTTCGGAGCGGTAGTCGCATCGGGCGAAACGCTTACCGCGAGCAGGTGCTGCTGGTCGTCGTACTCATAGTGCAAAGCCTCGCCCGAGGGATAGCTCACGCTCGTCAGCCGATTGCGCCCATCGTAGCCATAGCGCACGTCCCGTCCCCGGCTGTCGTCGATCTCGGCAATGTGGTTGGCCGGCCCATACGTCAATCGAAGCCAGCTCTGATTCGGAGACGTCAACTGGACCAGCCGCCGGAACTCATCGCGCCGAAATAGGAGCGCCAGCCCCTGCGCATCGCGGTATCCGGTCAGATAACAGAACACCTGGCCCTCGCAGGGCAGGTACGTCTCGACTGCGCCATCGTACCGCTTCAGGTCATAGTGTTCGAACGGAGTCCCATGCCACGTCATCTCGAAGAAGCGTCCCGAGCCGGTGTCCACATACTTCACCATCGGCAGGTAGGGTAACCATCGCGGCTGCCGTACGAGCTCATCGCGGCCGCCATCATTGTGAATCACCCGGATCGTGACATTGTCATCGGACGACAGATACTGATCGTAATTGTCGGAACCGCTCGCGCCGAACGGATTGGTGCCGCTCCACCCCTGCTGCGTCGCACGCTGGAATTCAATCGGAATGGCATCAGGAAGTTCGAAGTCCGTGTGCTTTACGATCAGCAGCCCAAGCCGCAGGTCTAACTCAAACAGCTCCCGCCCTTCCTCATGCACCGGCAGACTTGTATCCGAGCAGGAGCGAATCAGGTCGCCCGGCAAAGGCTTCATGCCATCCGCTGCCGTGTAACTGAAAAACACGCAGGGCTCGCCCAGCGACTGCCCCCACTGTGTCCGTGCTGGTTCCAGGTCCGATTCAAAGATGTCCTCTGTCGGCACATCAGGGTCCAGCGTATCGCGCAACACACTGCTCGGATCGTTGTTCAGCGGCAGGTGCCAGTACAGGATGGCAACATCTTTCAGCAGAATTCGCCGCAGCCGCGCCTGCAGATGCTCGGTTGCCAGGCCAGGATATCTCCATCGGTCCAGCCATTGGTCCCCCATGCGTTGCGCTGAAATCACTGCCATTCGTTGCATGTCGCGCTGCGTAAAGCTGTAGTCCCAGTCGTTTCGGACCGAGTACATTCCGGCATCGGTAAAGCCAATGATGTATGCGTTCGGGTCGCCAGCCACTTCCGGGTGGTCCCGCTTGAGCTGCGCAAACAACAACTCAGCCACATACTGTTTGCGGCTCGCATTCCATGTCGATCGGTCCGGCTCCACACTGGGAAGCACCTGCACATCAAGGCCATACTTCACGCGCAACCATGCAGCAAGATCCTCCACCGAATAAGCTGCCTTGTGCTCTCCTATCTGAACCACATAAAGACGGCCCGTACCTTTCAAGCTCGCCCTGTCTGCAACCGGACCAACGTGTGTAGTCGCGATCGCCGCCCCCCGGACGGCCATCATTCGCACACGCCAAAGTGTCACCCAGGCCACGAGTACCAGCCCGGCAGCCAGAAGCGGACCCAGCATGAGCAGCCAGAACGTCGATGCGCTCATACCCCCAAGCCGGCTGGTTGAAACGGCCGGTGCTCCAACGGAAGCCCGGCATATAGGACACACACCAGCTACCGTCACACAACCACATCGAGGACAAACCGGACTGCTCTGCATGCGAACAACCTAGCATTGACCGAAAAGCGCGCCAATAACCAAAAAGCCTGAGCCGCAGCGTCCACACTCCATCAGGAGAACTCTCACCGGATCTAGCTCTGCAGCATGACCCACGCAGCCGCTGCGATACGCCTCAAGAAAATTTTCCCTGTTTTCTGCCCAAAAACCGCATGTCAAGCCCCCACAGCACCTAAGTCTCTCCATCGATGGCAAATACAAATGTCAGTGCAGGGTGCGCCATTCGATAAAATAGAAATAGGAGACAAAATAAAAGAGAGCACGAGGAGACCGCGAAATCTGCCTCGGCGCAGGCAAAAGTGTTCACCCATACAGCTAGTAACTCGAAAGGGACTCCCCGACTTCATTCGCGGCGAAAACGCTGAAAACAGAGTACCTGCCTATTAACCAGAGTATGACCCCCCACCCGGGGGGTACCCCCAAGGACACCGATTGCCCGCTGAAGCCCTCACCGCCGCCGACCTCCTCCAGCTCGCCTCTGACGTCGTCCGCCGAGCCGTCCAGGCCGGTGCCACCGACGCCGAAGCCGTCCTCTACGAAGGCGACGAGTTCGCCGCCAAGGTTCGCCTCGGCCAGGTCGAAACGCTGAAAGAGTCCGGCTCCCGCGCCATCGGCCTTCGGGTGTACATCGCCTCCGCCGAGGGCCAGCGCACCGCTTCCACCTCCTCCTCCGACCTCTCCGCCGAAAGCGTCGCCCAGCTCGTCTCCGGCGCGCTCTCCCTCGCGCACATTGCCAGCCCCGATCCCCACGCCGGCCTGCCCGAGCCCGGCGAGTTCGGCCACCACAACCCCGCCGCCATGGCGCTCTACTACGAGGACGTGTACAGCCAGCTCCCCGCCGAGCGCATCGAGATCGCCCGCATCTGCGAGGCCGCCGCTCTCGCCTACGACGCCCGCATCCAGAACTCCGGCGGCGGCGACTACGACACCGCCACCTCGCACAAGATCCTCGTCAACTCCCGCGGCTTCACCGGAGAGTTTCGCCGCAGCTACTGCGGATTCTCCGCCCAGCCCATCGCGCACGACGAGCACGGCAACATGCAGCGCAACTATTGGTACTCGGCCTCCCGCACCACGCGCCTGCTGGAGGACCCGGTCGCCGTCGGCGAGGAAGCCGCCCGCCGCACCCTGCGCCGCCTGGGAGCGCGCCGCGCCAAGACCCAGCAGGCGCCGGTCGTCTTCGCACCGGAGGTCGCCCGCGGCATCATCGGCAACATCTTCGACGCCGCCAACGCCGACGCCGTCTATCGCCACGCCAGCTTCTTCGCCGGACGGCTGGGCGAGCAGGTCGCCGGTCCCAACATCACCGTCATCGACGACGGAACCCTCGTCTTCAGCGCCTCGCCCACCTCCGGAGCGGACGAGCCCAGCGCAGCGCGCGGCGGCCTCCAGCTCCATCAACTCGCCTCCGGGGAGCGACCCGCCGACTCAATCCAAATCGGCGGCTTCGGCACCGCGCCCTTCGATTCCGAAGGCCTGCCCACCCGCCGCACCGTCATCGTCGAGAACGGCATCCTGCGCAACTACGTCAGCAACACCTACACGGCGCGCAAACTCGGCATCCAGTCCACCGGCAACGCCTCGCGCTCGCTGGCGTCCGCGCCCGGCATCGGCGCCGGCAACTTCTACCTTCAGCCCGGCAGCCTCACGCCTGAGCAGATCATCGCCGACGTTCCCTCCGGCCTTTACGTCACCGAGGTGATGGGCTTCGGCGTCAACCTCGTCACCGGCGACTACTCGCAAGGCGCGGCCGGCCTCTGGATCGAAAACGGCGAGCTCGCCTATCCAGTCGAAGAGATTACCATCGCCGGCAACCTCAAGGACATGTACCGCAACATCACCGCCATCGGCAACGACCTCATCTTCCGCTCCGCCTCTGCCGCCCCCACCCTGCGCATCGACGGCATGACCATCGCCGGCGCCTGAGCGGCAGCTAGAATCGACCTGTGGCCGCGCCGTTCCAGTTCGCGCAGACGCTGAAGTTCTCTCCTGAGAGCGCCGCCGAGACGCTGCGCAGCATCCCCGCGCTGCCCGGGGTTTTCGCGCTCTTCGGCCACGACGCGAACGCGCAGCCGTACCTCACGCGCGCCGCCGATCTTCGCCGCCGCGTGACACGCCTCCTCGCTCCGCCGGAGTCGCAGAGTAAGCGGCTGAACCTGCGCGAGCGCGTCGCGCGCATCGAGTACACCGTCACCGGCTCCGAGTTCGAGTCGGCGCTCACGCTCTACGACGCCTCGGTCTCCACCTTCGGCGTCGACGAAGCGAGGCGGCGGCTGAAGCTGCGCACGCCTTACTTCCTGCGCTTCGCCGCGGAGAACGCGTACCCGCGGCTCTACTCGAGCAACCGTCTTTCGAAGCGCGCGCTCGCCAGCTACTACGGCCCCTTCGCCTCGCGCGCCGCGGCCGACCGCTACTGCGATGCCGTGCTCGACCTGTTCAAGCTCCGCCGCTGCCACGAAGAGCTCGCACCCTACCCCGAGCATCCCGGCTGCATCTACGGCGAGATGAACAAGTGCCTCGCTCCCTGCAATCGCGCCCACACGCCCGAGGGAGCCAAGGCCTACTCCACCGAAGCCGCCGCGGTCCATGCATTTCTCGAGACGCACGGCCGCTCCGTGCTCGATCGCCTGAACGCCGAACGCGAACAGGCCTCAGCCGAAATGGAGTTCGAGCGCGCCGCCGAGATCCACGCGCAGCACCAGAAGGTGAAGGCTGCCGCCGACTTCGCCGATGAGCTGGTCGAGCCGATCCCGCGCCTCCGCGCGCTGATCGTGCAGAAGGCCGCGAAGCAGATCGCGCCGCGTGCAACCAGCCCCGACGACGGCACTGCCGAATCCGACGAGCCGGCCGCTGCAATCTTCTTGCTGCACGCGGGCTGCCTCACCGGCCCGGTGCTGCTGTCCACGCTCGGCGTCCGCGCGGTCAAGGAGCAGACCTCGGTGGGCAGCTCGCTCTTTGCGCAGCCGCTGATGTTGCAGGCGGTCCCGCTCGATGCGCCGGCCGCCACGCCTGAACCGGCTGCAGCACCAGCGGCCGGGCAGCAGCTCAACCCGGAGGCCCGCGCCGCCGCTGCGATCGCGGAACTTGAAGCGCGGGCGGCTCAGCCGGTGGACCTGGCAAATCTCAGCGATGCCCTCTCGCTGCTGCGCCGCTGGTACTACCGCCCGGAGAAGCACCGCGCCGGCGAGGTCTTCTTTCCCAAGGCGGACGGGAGCTGGCCCATTCGCCGCATCCTCAACGGAGCCGCGCGCGCCGCGCTGGGCGATCCGACGCCGATGGCCGAAACCCAACGCGATCTGGCCCAGCGCAACCCTGCCGACGCAGAACAGAAACCGGCCCGCACCAAAGTCCTCCACGCCGGGCGGCCGGATGTTGAGCGTGTCGTGACGGTCGTAGACAAGCCGGCTTTCAAAAGCCGGCGCAAGCGAAAGCTTTGATCATCTTCGACGACGAAAGGCGCGGATCAAATCTTGTACAAGCGAGATTAGAAATGCGACGGTGCAGGAAAATGCGGATAAGACAGAAATCCCAATCAGGGGAGGCAAGGCGTACCACAGGTTGCAAGGGTTGAAGCCAACAGTACCTTCTGGCTGCTGCTCAGGCTTGTCATTCGAAGAGACTGCCGCATGTATTTGTCTCCATTCGCGACAACGGCGGTCAAAGTCCCAAGACACGTAGTAATAAAGACCCCAAGATGCAACGGCGAGGAAGAAGAGAATGACAGTCGTTCGCGAGATCATGCCGAGCCATACTACCCGACCGCCTTCTCCAGTGATTCGTGGCGGCGGCAGTCGATGACTAGTACACTTCACTCAGGTTTATCCGCACCACATGATCGATCTCTGCTGCTCCATCCTGGCCTCGGACTTCGCGCACCTCGCCGATGAAATCGCGGCGGCGGAGCGCGGCGGCGGCACCATCATCCACGTCGACGTGATGGACGGCCACTTCGTGCCGAACATCACCTTCGGCCCGCCGATGGTGAAGGCGATCCGCCCGATCACGAAGCTGCCGATCGACTGCCACCTGATGATCGAGGACCCCGACAGCTACATTCCTGCCTTTGCCGAGGCCGGCGCGGACATGATCTCCGTACAGCAGGAAGTATGCCGTCACCTGCACCGCACGCTGCAACACATTGCCGACCACAATGCGCTGCCCGGCGTCGTCATCAATCCGGCAACGCCGGTCGATACGCTGCTGGAAGTGCTGCCGATGGTGCATTATGTGCTGGTCATGAGCGTCAATCCCGGCTTTGGCGGCCAGAAGTTTCTGCCGCTGGCGCTGGACAAGATCGCCTATCTCGCTGAATTGCGGGAGGCCATGGGCCTGAATTTCCGCATTGAGGTGGACGGTGGAGTTGCTCACGACACGGTCGCTTCCGTAGTCCAAGCAGGAGCCGATATGCTGGTCGCAGGCTCCGCTGTGTTTGCGCGCGGCAGGACCGAGCAGAATGCCTGTGAGCTGCTCGAACTGGCGCGTGCCGCGGCCCCGGCCTGAGGCCAATGGCAAACGCCGGACAGGAAGGCCAGTGACGGCGTTTCAACTATCCCTCTCCACGAGCACGAGGAACGTGCCGGTTCGACTAAAATGGAGGGAATCCGCACCGGCCTGCGTGGGCCGGACTTTGCACCAACCGAGTACGCGGCAGATGGAGTTTCCCGCATGACGCTACGCAGCACCCGCAGTCTCTTTTCCCTGTTCCCCGCTCAATCCTCCTTCGCCGGCATCTTCACCGCGGGAATCGCCGCGGCGGCACTGCTTGCGGGCAGCGGCAGCCTGCGTGCGCAGGCGGCGGACCCCGCCGCTGCGCCGGCCCAGACTGCGCCCGGCCAGGCCGCACCGGCCCCGGCAGCGTCGCAGGACGACGTCGCGCTGACGAACGAGAAGGGCAAGAAGGAGAAGGTCGTCCAGTCCAAGGACACCCGCAAGGCGCTGAAGAAGGAAAAGAAGGACAAGGTCAACCAGCTTGCCGGGATGGACGCGAAGCTGCCGGATAAGGTGCTCTATGACAAGGCGGAGGATGCCGTGAAGCACGGCCACTTCGATGTAGCCCGCCTCGATCTGCAGACTCTGCTGAACACCTATCCCGACTCGCAGTTCCAGATGCGCGCCAAGCTCGCCATCGCCGATAGCTGGTACAAGGAGGGCGGCTCGGCCTCGCTCACCCAGGCCGAGCAGGAGTACAAGGACTTCATCACCTTCTTCCCCAATGCCCCAGAGGCTGCAGAGGCGCAGATGCGGGTGGGCGACATCTACTTCAAGCAGATGGACAAGCCCGACCGCGATTACACCAAGACCAAGCAGGCGGAGCAGGAATACCGCACCATGCTGCAGCAGTTCCCGGACTCGCCGCTGGTGCCCCAGGCCAAGCAGCGACTGCGCGAGGTGCAGGAGACGCTGGCCAGCCGCGAGCAAAACGTCGCCGATTTCTACGCCAGCCACAACAACTTTGCCGCCAGCGTGGCCCGCTACGAGACTGTGGCCGACAGCTACCCGCTCTACAGCCGCATGGACGAGGTGCTGATCGGTCTGGGCGACATGTACGTAGAGCAGGCGAAGTATGTGCGACGTTCTGCTCTGAATGAAGACGCCAAGGCCAAGCTGGAGAAGATCTACGACGACCAGGCCGCGGCCGCCTATCGCAAGGTGGTGCTGGAGCACTCGGCGTCGGCGCATGTGGAAGACGCGCGCGACCGGCTGGCTTCGTTGAACCTTCCGATTCCTGTCCCTACGGCGGAGCAGGTGGCTGCCTCGGCTGCGCTTGAAAACAGCCGCGGCCAATACTCGCTTTCCAAGCGCGCCACAGGGCTCTTCCTGCATCACGCGGACACCGTTCCCGCAGCCTCGGTCGGGGATCCTACGCTGGAAGATTCGAAGCCGGTTCTGGCGCGTAACGTCATCCAGCAGGTACAGGAGCAGGTCAATGCTGCGATGAACCCGGGCGCGAACACGCATGAGGGTACGCCGCTTCCCGCAAGCAGCCCGGCCGCGGCGCCGGCCGCGGATGGGTCCGCACCCCAACCCACCGCATCCGCTCCGCTCGGCTTCCAGGAAGTTCCGCCAGCGGGCAGCACCACGGGCTCACCGGCGATGGCGCCGGTACAGCCTGCCACCTCAGGCGCTTCCAGCGGCGGCGGCAACGGAGTCGGCGTGGAGATCGTTCAGCCCTCCGGCGCACCCGCTTCGGCACGGCCCGCAGGCAGCGCTCCGCCCGCGTTCCCGGGCGGCGAACCGCAGACTGCGCCGGTGGACAATGCCGTTCCGGCGACGAACGGTGCTGCGCAGCCTGCTTCGGACACCCAGTCGAAGCTTCCTAATCCGCTTGCACCAGTGGGTCCGCCCAATGCAGCGCCGCTGGCTCCGATCCAGAAACCGGACGCCGCTCCGGAAGTGATCAACGAAGCCAAGCCCGGACCGACCACCGTGGCGCAGGACGCCCCGGCAAACGGCAAGAAGGAAAAGCCCGGCTTCTATAAGGACACCGAGTCCTCCAGCAAGCACAAAAAGAAGAAGGGTCTGGGCAAGCTGAAGCCATTCTGAGCTGCTCGAGATTCGATACACTGGGCCGGCCAATTGCGCCGGCCCAATTATTTTTCTTCTTGCCCGTGGAATTACAGCGACTTTCAGGCATAGTATTCAACTGGATTTCGCAAGCACGATTCACTTGCCCAACTGCTGATGGGACAGGACGAGCCAATCCGCAGGACCGCGGCGCCAGTTGCGCCGCCCGCCGAGATTCCGGACAAGCTCTACTTCCGGATCGGCGAGGTCGCGCGCCTGTGCCAGGTGCCCGCGTACGTGCTGCGTTTCTGGGAGAATGAGTTTCCCCAGCTTCGGCCCAACAAGGGCGGCACCGGCCAGCGGCTCTACCGGCGGCGCGATGTGGAGATGGCGCTCCGGGTACGCAGCCTGCTCAAGGAAGAGGGCTACACCATTCCCGGCGCGCGAGCCGTGCTGAAGGCGGAGTTCAAGCAGAAGGACCCGCAGCTCTCATTGATCTCCGGCACGGCGCCGGATCGCAAGGCACTGCGCGGCCTCCGCGATGAACTGGCGGCGCTGGCGGCCATTCTGGCCCGTCCGGTGGGCGCTGCCGCGCGCCGCGAGAAGCAGCAGCCGATCCCATCGTTGCGCGCCCAGCGCCGGGCGGCTACCGCGCCGGTCGAGCTGCCCACGATCCCCTTCGACGTGCAGGAATAATCGCTTCTGCTGTTGACTCAGCTTGGGCTGCGCGGTTTCGAGCGGCCGCGTGTCTACGCCGTTCCCCGTAGAATCGATGCAGCCCCATGAGCCTGCCGCCAGAGCCGACCGTGCAGCCCAACGAAGGCATGGCCGCAACGCCACCAAGCCTGTCCGGTCCACCCGTTTCGACGAAGCGCCAGCATACTGCGGGTTCGGCCGCCATGCTGCTTATGCTGAGTTCGCTGGGCTCCGGCGTGCTCGCACTGGTACGGATCAAGATCGTCAACTACATCTTTCCGCCCGGTCTCGAGCAGGACGCCTATCGTGCTGCCTTTCGTCTGCCGGACCTGATCAACTACTTCCTGATCGGCGGCGCTGCCTCCATCTCCGTGATCACGATCCTTAATCGCTACCGCGAGGCAGGCGACGAGGAAGGCGGCGATCGCGCGCTATCTGTCATCCTGACCACGATGCTGGCGGTGCTGGCGGCAGGCATCCTGCTGGGCGAGATCTTCGCGCCCCAGTACGTCTGGCTGGCGTTCAAAGGCTATCGCACCGATCATGCTGGAGCCGCTCTGTGTACGGCGCTGACCCGCGTCATACTTCCGGCGCAGCTCTTCTTCTTTATCGGCAGCGTGATGAGCTCGCGCCTGCAGGTGCGGAAGATTTTTATCTACCAGGCATTCACGCCGCTGATCTATAACGCCGGAATCATCCTGGGCGCGGTGTTGCTGCATCGGCAGCTGGGTACGTTTTCACTAGCCATCGGAGTGCTTGTGGGAGTGATGGCCGGGTCGGCGCTGCTGAACTCGGTGGGGGCGTTCCGCACCGGGTTGCGCTACACGCCCATCCTGAACTTCCGCGATCCTTCCTTTCTGGAGTGGCTGCATCTCTCGCTGCCCCTGATGATCGGCGTTTCGCTGGTCATGTTCGACAATTACTTCCTCAGCTACTTCGGCTCGACGGCCCACGGCGGCATAACCTTCCTTGGGAACGCGAAGGACCTGTTCAACGCGCCGTTCAACGTCATCGGGCCGGCGGCGGGAGCGGCTTCGCTGCCGTTCTTCGCGTCGCTGTATCAGCAGAATCGGCGGCGCGATTTCTCAGCTTCGGTTGGCCGCTCGGTGTCGCGGCTGTTTGCGGTGGGCATGCTGATCTCCGCCTGGATGATTGCGATGGCGCCATGGCTGATGGACCTGTTCCGCGGCGGACGCTTCAGCCGCTCGGATGCGGCGATTACCACCGGGCTCTTCCGCGTGCTGGCGATTACGCTGGCGGTATGGGCGGTGCAAGGCATCTACGCGCGGGCGTTCTATGCTGCCAGCGACACCAAGACGCCAGCGATCACCGGGACCCTGATCACCGTGCTCTCAGTGCCGGTGTACGCGGGGCTGTTTCATGCGGCCGGGCTGCGCGGGCTCGCCATCGCGTCAGATGTGGGGATCCTGGCGCAGACGGCGGCGCTGGCGGTGCTGCTGAACCGCAAGCGGCTGGCGCTGCTCAGCGACCTGGAGTTCGGCGAGCTAGGCCGCGCGCTGGCGGCCGCGGTGATTGCGTTTCTGGCGACGGCAGCCGTGACCCGGTGGCTTCCGGGAGTCTCCACGCATCCACGGGATGCCGTGACGATTGCCGCGGCCTCGGCGGTGTGGGCTGCGGTGGCGGGCGGGACGCTGATGGCGCTGGGGTCGAGCTTGCCGAAGCAGCTGCTCCGGCGCGGATAGGCCCCACCCCCTATCTTGAGTGGAAGTCCTGAGATTTCAGCGGCTTGCACGAGGAGAGCAACGGTAAAGTCTTGAGCCGTCGTGACTTACAGCTAAAATCTAGAAAACAAGGAAGTTGTGAGCTGAAGGTACTCTGTCGCCGGTGTCACGAGTGCTGGACGGCTCTCCTTGATTTCTCTCTATACCTTAATTGTACCGGTTGGACCATAACTCGTGTCACATCCGCGGCGAAATGCAAGTAGCTGATTGCGCTATGGTTATGAGATATTTTGGACGCTGGGGCTTGACAGTTTTCCTGGCCAGGGCAGCGGGATTTGTCCCGTGCAAAAAGAAACGACCGCCCCGGAGGGCGGTCAAGGCTATGCAAGGAAAACTGGGCTAATTAAAAATTGCGCCGACGGTAGCGTCACTGGCCGACAGGTTGATGGTGCAGGTGTTGGGCCCGGTCTGAGTGACGGTGCCGGTGTTGGTGCAGTTGGATGACCAGCCGCCGAACTTGACGCCGTTGATTGCCGGAGCGGTGATGGTGACGTTAGTGCCCAACGGGTAAGTCGCGGTGCAGACCGAGCTTGTCGATCCGAAACCTGGGCCACAGTGGATGACGCTTGGCGTTCCGGTCGCTGAGGGCGCGGTGAGCTCCCAGCCTGTTGTGTTCAAGCCCTCGTTGTAGACGGTGAGCGTGGAGAGCAATTGAAAAACAGGGTTGTTGCAGGTGCCTGGGTCTGTGGCAGTTGGAGCTTTGTAGGGGCAGCCGACCGAGGCGGTGGCAATGGCTAGAGATCCGTTGCTGTCGGGTAGTTCCGCCGTGATGGTGGCGCCTACGTTCCCTACGCTGGCTTCGTATGCGGTAACAACGCCCCCGTTCTGGGTGCCGGCTCCGGCCATTCCGCTTGCCACGTTATTGCTGATGGGGAACTTGTTCGGCTGGGAGGTGAGCCAGGTGACTTGATTGGTCACATCGCGGATGGTCGGTGCGGTGGCGTAAGTTGCGATGGCAAGGAACTGGCCGCTCTGCGTGAGCTCGCCGAAGACGATGCCGCTGGGGATAATGGTGAGCGAGACGATATTCCCGTTACTCCCGCTCGAACTGCCCGTGCTTCCCGAGCCACCAGTACCTCCCGAGCTGCCTCCGACATTCGTGGCTGAGCCGGTGACGGTGATGACCGAGCTGGAGCTGACGGGGCCATTGAATGCCGTCGCGGAGGCGGTAATGGTGGCGGTGCCCGGGTTGACCGCGGTGACCAGACCGGAGCCGTTCACAGTCGCGACGGCAGGTACCGTCGAGCTCCAGGTGACGGAACTCGTAATGTTCTGCGACGACGGATGGGTTGCGTTGCCGAAGGTACCAGTCGCGGTGAGCTGCACGGTTTGGGTTACGGCGAGAGACTGGCTGGGGGGCGACACGGCGACAGAATCAAGCCCGCGGGGATTGGAACAGCCAACCACGGCGAGCGTGAGGCAGGCAAGAAAACCGCAGAGCCTTGGACGTACGTACATAGATCTCCTGTGGTGTTGTATGGGGGTAGTATGCAATCGAGGGACCGGATTGCAGCGGAGAGTGAACCAAGAGAATCAATGAATTAGCCCAATGCAGAGTTCTGCACGTGTCGACGGCTGTTTACAGGAGCGGCGAGGGCGAGACGTGGCGTATACGGTGGGGAGTTCGCAGCCAGCGGGCTGCTTGTTGTTGGTCGAGAGGTGGGCGGGCTCGTCTCCGGTTGGTGATTGTAGCCAGAGAGATGAGGGCATTCAGAAGGCGACCGGGAGACGGCTTGGCACGCGGCTGAGCTGAGCGGAATTTGTGTAGTATCAACCAATTGCGGCTACTTTGCGTCCAAAGGATTGCATGTTAAAACGCCTTTCAGGGTGTACGACGGTACTGGGTTGGGCGTTGAGTGCCACAGTGTGGGCCGGCGTGCCGGCTTCTGGACTCGCGCAGGACGCGAAAGCGGTGATCCAGGCTGCGGTGAATGCCGAGCTGGCGGCGAGCGATACCGATCACACGCGGTGGAAGTATCAGCAGCACGAGGCAAACGGCGACGTTTTCACCGTGGTGGAGACGAAGTACGGCTCGGTAAAGCGCCATGTGATGGAGCGGGGGCATCCGGCCTCCGCGCAGACGCTGGCTGCCGATGATGCGTACAACGACAGGTTCATCCACGACACTGCGCTGCAGGCCAAGCAGCGGCGCGACGGACAGCATGACGACAAGAGCGCGCGCGAGTTGCTGACGCAGATGCCGGAGGCATTCGACTGGAAGATCGAGAATGAGGCCGGGGATGCGATTTCCATGTCCTATCAGCCGAACCCGGATTTCAACCCTCCGACCATGGAGTCTCGCGTGATGAGCGCGATGTCGGGGAAGCTGGTGGTATCCAAGCCGGCGCACCGGATCAAGTCGTTTACGGGACGGTTGATGGAGGATGTGACGATTGGGTGGGGTGTGCTGGCTCGGATTCACGCCGGCAGTCACTTCGATATCGAGCGGCGCGAAGTAGGGGCGGGGCTGTGGCAGATCACAGAAACGCACGTGCACATCGACGGCCACGCGCTTTTCTTCAAGACGATTGGGCAGCAGCAGGATGAGGTGAACTCGGAGTTTACCCAGGTGCCGCCGGACACGACGCTGGAGCAGGCGGTGAAGATGCTGCAGCAACCGGCTGGAGTGGCAGGCGCTCCGTGCTGCTCGGCGAAGTAGCGCCGGGCAAAGCGAACGCGAGGACGGATTTCGATCGCAGGGTGTGCTGCGAACCAGGCGCGTAGGGAACCTGGACGCGTATTTTTAGAGCATGGCGAAGACTCCTTATCCGCAGAGCGACCGTGAGCTGATCCGCCGCGTGGAGCGCTCCGGCGGCCGTGCGGGATACAAGCAACTGGTGCGCGAGCTGGGGCTCGGCGGCGGCCGCGAGCGGCGGTTGCTGCTGGAGCAACTGGCGCGGATGACGGCCCGCGGCGAGCTGGTGAAGACCGACTCGGAGCAGTGGGCGCTGCCGAGTGCGGCTCCTGAAAAGACGGTGCACCCGGCCATTGCCCAGAGGGCCAGCGCTCGGAGTGAAGCAGGCGGGCGGCCGGTCATTGGGGGTTCGCGCGACCGGCTGGTTGCGGGGAAGCTGGATCTCCATCGGGATGGCTTCGGATTTGTGCGGCCGAACGGGAGCTCCAACCGCGAAGACGACCTGTTTATCCCCCCGGGTGAGCTGAACGGGGCGATGCAGGGCGATGAGGTGCTGGTGGACGAGGCTCCGCGTGGGTGGGACGGGCGGCGATCCGGTCGCGTGGCTCGGATTCTGACCCGGCGCAATCCGACCTTGGTGGGGATCTTCCATTACGCGAGGATGCGACGTCGCGGTGCCTGGGAGGACGGCGGCGCGCTGCCGGTGGGCGCGAACTTTGTGACTCCGCTGGATGAGCGAATGACGGGAGCTCCGGGTGGCGGAGCGATTGTGATTCCCGAGGGAGCGGAGGTGGCGCCGGTTCCGAAGCAGACGCCGCATCGGGTGCTGGGAGAAGAGGCGCAGACGCAGGCGCGGAAGTGGTCCGCGGAAGAGGACGACCCGGAGCGCGCAGCCCGGCATGACTGGATGGAGGGGCTGGCGGTCGATGTTGAGATCACCGACTTCCCTGCTCCGGGCCGGCCAGCGAAGGGGCGGGTGATCGAAGTGCTGGGGCCACCGGATGCGTTCGGGGTGGACGTGGAGATTGTGATCCGCAAGCACCACCTGCCGCATGTGTTTCCAGCAAATGTACTGGCTGAGGCGACAAAAGCGGCGGAACAGACGCGAGTGGAACTTGGTCCTCGGCGGCGGGATTTTCGCGGGCTGCCGATTGTGACCATCGATGGCGAGACGGCGCGAGACTTCGACGATGCGGTGATGGTGCGGGAGCTGGCGAACGGCAACTGGGAGCTGCAGGTCCACATTGCCGACGTAAGCGCGTACGTGCTGCCGGGCACGGCGCTGGACCTGGAGGCGAGGCTGCGCGGCACAAGCGTCTATTTTCCGGACCGCGCGGTGCCGATGCTGCCACAACAGCTCTCCAGCGGTATGTGCAGCCTTAGGCCGGATGAGGACAGGCTGGTGCTGAGCTGCGTGATGGAAGTGGACGAGCGCGGCGAGATTCTGGGATATGAGGTGTGCGAGGGCGTGATTCGCAGCGCGCGGCGGATGACGTACACGCAGGTGCAGTCGGTTCTAGATGGGGACAAGGCGGCGCGCGCGGAGTTTCGCGAGCTGGCGGCCGAATTCGATCGGATGTATGAGCTGGCGCTGAAGCTGAATGCGAAGCGGAAACGACGCGGCTCGATTGACTTCGACCTGCCGGAGCCGGTGATCGAGTTCGACCCGGACGGCAACATGCTGTCGATTGTGCGGTCGGAGCGCGGGTGGTCGCACCGGCTGATTGAAGAGTTCATGCTGAGCGCGAACGAGTGCGTGGCGACGTGGATCGAGCAGAACGGGATCCCGGGAATCTACCGGATCCATGAGATGCCGGACCCGAAGCGGATTGTGGAGTTTGAAGAGACGGCGAGTGCGTTTGGTTACTCGCTGGGGCTGGCGAGCCTGCCGGTAAAGCAGATGACGATGCGCGCGGATCGCAGAGACGCCCGCCGCAATGCAGGCCGCGGCGGAGGGCGAGCACCGCAGGTGCATGAGGTGGCGGAGTCGATTCCGGTGAGTCCGCAGATGTATCAGAAGCTGACGGAGAAGATTGCGGGCAAGCCCGAGGAACGGATTCTGAGCTACCTGATGCTGCGATCGCTAAAGCAGGCGAAGTACAGCGAGAAAAACGAAGGGCACTTCGCGCTGGCAAGCCCCTGCTACACGCATTTCACGTCGCCGATCCGGCGGTATCCGGATCTGACGGTGCACCGCCTGCTGCGTGCGCTGCTGGAGAGTGGCGCCGATCCGCGAGGCGGCGCGATCCTGAGTACCGATCCCCAGCCGTGGCGAGAGGCAGTGGAACGCGCGTCACTTGGGCCCGGGCGCAGACGAGCTCGCAAGGCGATGCGCGACGGGCAGGAGGAGCACGAAGGCCGCGCGGGCTATGCGTGGGAGCCGGTGCCGGAGAGCGAGCTGGCGGCGATTGCAGCGGAGTCCAGCCAGGCGGAGCGGCGCGCCGACGATGCGGAACGCGAGCTGATGGAGTGGAAAAAGATGCGCTTTATGGAAGGGCGCATCGGCGGAGACTTCAGCGGAATCATTCTGTCGTGTACGAAGTACGGGTTCTTCGTGGAGCTGGATGAGCTGTTTGTGGAAGGGCTGGTGCCCATTTCAACGCTGGGGGAGTGGGGCAGCGACGAGCGATTTGTGTTTCGCGAGACCGACCGACAGATTGTGAGCACGCGGACGGGGAAGGGATTCCGCATTGGGCAGCGCGTGCGAGTGCTGCTGGACCGGATCGATCGCCAGAACCGGAGGCTGCAGTTTGCGCTGGTGCGGGAAGCCCCAAGTCCGCGAGAGGCAAAGAAAGCCGTCGAGCGCAAGGTTCCGGAAGGGACGGTAGCCTATGAGCCGAGGGCTAAAAGGGGCAAGTCCAAGCAGAATTCCGACGCCGCCAAACAAACGGGGCGCAGGAATAAACTCCGAAGCAAACGGAAGCGGCGTGGTTGAGCGTAGGAGAAGAGCCGTCGGTGACTCCGCTGGGCGTCCAGACAGGATTGGTAGAATCCGGTATGGCAGAGAAGAGCGGTGCGATCGGAGGTCACCCATCGAACCGCATATTCACGAGCTTCTTGCTGCTTTTTCTGCTGGTCAGCGCTGCCTTCTATTTCACGATTCGGGCGAAGAACAATGCAATGTTCGTCTATGCGCTGGACGATCCGTACATCCATCTTGCGCTGAGTGAGCAGATTGCGCATGGGCATTACGGCATTAATCCCCAGGAATATTCGTCGCCCTCTTCCAGCGTGCTTTGGCCTTTTCTTCTGGCGCCGTTCGCCGGCACCACCATGCATCCGTATGTTCCTCTGATTTTGAATATCCTCTTCGGGCTCGGGTCCGTCATGTTGCTGACCTGGGCAAGTTTGAAGTGGCAGCCCGCGGAGAAGTGGCAGCTTCGGGCACTTACGCTCGCTTTGCTGATTTCGATCGCAAACCTGGTGAGCCTTACGTTTCTTGGGATGGAACATGTGCTGCAAGTCTTTCTTGCGATCGCATGTGCCGTGGGCCTGGGTTCGGTATGGGAGGGAGAGCCGATTCCGCTTTGGTGTCTGGTTTCGGCAGCCGTGGGCCCGCTGGTGCGATACGAGAACCTGGCGATCTCGGCGGCGGTTTGCCTGGTCCTGTCATTCACCGGGGAAAGTAGGAAAGCGATGGTACTGCTGCTATGCAGCTGCCTTCCGCTGGTGTTGTTCGGCCTCTTTCTGCGTCATTTGGGCCTTCCGATGTTGCCAACTTCCATGCTGGTGAAAGGCTCGGTGCAGATCGGAAGCTCCCATGTGCTGGCGAGTTCTCGCTCGGTTTTGTTCGATACCTTCAAGAACTCGCACCAGCGCGAGCGATGGCCCCTGGTGATTGCCGGAGCGATGGCCTTGGGAGGAGCAGCGCTCGAACGCATAAGGATTCGTAGAATCCTACTTGCTGCCGCCGCGCTTGTTGCCCTTCTTCATATTGTGATTGGCCGGTTCGGATGGTTCTTCCGATATGAAGTGTATGCGCTGATCTTTGTGACTCTTCTGCTGTATCGCTCTGGTATGTGGCCGATGACGGGTTGGAGGAAACTGGTCACCCTCGGCGTGTTTTCTGTTCCTTACCTGATCGCACTGAGCAGAACCATACCCGCAAGCGAAGATATTTACCGCCAGCAGTTTCAAATGCATCGGTTTGTTGCAGAGTTCTATCGCAACGATGTTGCGGTGAACGATCTGGGACTCGTGAGCTACAGAAGGCCGCCCGGAGTGCGCATTCTGGACATCTTCGGCCTGGGATCCGTTGAAGCAGCGAAGGCGACCAAGACGGCAGCCTGGCTGGATGAGATCGTAAGCCGGCATGGGGTGGAACTGGCGATGATCTATCCGCAGTGGTTCGAGGTTCCGAAGGATTGGGTGCGGATTGGAAGCATGTGCGAGGTGGGACGCGCACCGGTGTTCAACCCGGGGAACTGTGTTGTCTTCTTCAGCACGCATGCGCAGTCTACAGCGGGGATCCGGCAGGATCTATTGAGCTTTGTGCCCACCCTGCCGCCCGGAGTGACCTTCGTGTTTGATCCGCCGCGATAGCTGGACGTAGAGCCTAGGGCGAAAGACAGCTATGCCGAAGGAAAGCCGGCTTGCTGTAGCATCGAAATGAGGAAGGTAAGTATGGCGCACATGGTGTTTTGCACGAAGTACAAGCAGGAGATGGAAGGGCTGGACGAGCCGCCGTTCGACTCGGATTTTGGGCAGAAGATTTATAAGAACGTCTCGAAGAAGGCGTGGGGCGAGTGGGTGGAGCGCCAAAAGATGCTGCTGAATGAGTATCGGCTGCAGCCGTGGACGCGCGAGGCGCAGGACTTTCTGGTCGAACAGATGAACGGGTTCTTCTTCGGCGAGGGCGAAGGCGGGTCGCTGCCCAAGGAGTATGTGCCTCCATCGCACTAGAGGACTCGGCAGTCTTCCTCAGAATCCCAGCATCTGAATTGCGGATGGGCATTGAGGGTGGTCCGGACGACGCCCCAGCGATGGGCCTGAACGCTGAAAGCGTGAGTCTTGGCAAGCGGTGGTAGCCGGAGCATGAGTCTGTTCTTCGCAGAGGCTGCGGTGTACACTAGGGGCTGGAAAACCCCCGCTGTCAGCCCACAATGGGCGGCGCGCAATGCAAGAAAGTCGGGACGTGGCTCAGCCTGGTAGAGCGCACCCTTGGGGTGGGTGAGGTCGCTAGTTCGAATCTAGTCGTCCCGACCATTTACTCAAACAGTTAGCAAGTCAGGATCGACAAATCGGTCCTAGCCTGGGGTCCATTTGGCTCTGACCGATCAGCTCAAACGGGTTGTCTGCAATGGTTCGGTATCAGGGGAAAGAAGTGCTACGAATATCTTCGCCATCGTTGGCGTTGCGAGGAAGAGAAAAGGCACATACAAGCGAACTTCTGAGAGCAGTCCTGTCACGAACCAGATGGGAATGTAGAAGAGGCACGCCAAGAGAACCATCTTGTCGACCGGCTCCAGCAACATACGGCGCCTCCACAGGCTGAACAGGACGAGGAAGAACGGCAGCATCGCGGTGACAAAGATTGGGCCGTGCGAAGGAGCGTCCATTGGATTCAGATTATGGAGAAGCTGGAATTTCGACGTGCCGGGAGGATAGACCGCCTTGGGATAGGCGATCCGTTGCAGATAAAGCTGAACCGCAGCGCCAGTTACGGCGCAGGAAGAGCCTATCGCCATCAGGGCACGTTGTTTGCTCGCGGGCCAACAATGGAAGGCAACCGAAGCGATTATCGCGGCCCCCATTACAACAGGGATTTCCGCGCGCATGCTCGATTGGATCGCGCTGACCAAAACGGCCACCAGACAGAGCCATCCTGCTCCCACACATTTCTGGTGAATTCGTACCAGCACCGCGATTACAGCCAGATAGAGAGTGGTCGGAAGAGTCTCAGGACGGTCCCAAGGGAAGATCCAGACGATCGGGAACTGGGCGGCTGCAGCGAAACAGGCAGCTAACGCTGCCCTTTGCTGCATGCTCGCTCTGGCCCAAGTAGACGACATGCAGAGGAGCAGGCAGAGCAGCGCAAGCGCCGCCGCATAGCTACTCGCCTCCAGGAATGGCAGCGACTGATTGATACGAAAATGCAGGTGGTTTGCAATGAAGGTCGTGAGAACGGCAAGCCCCACCCGATACTGGATGGGAGCGAAGTCATCTCCGGCCAGAATGCGACCCCAAAAGAGATTGGAGTCAACAGTACGGAATCGATCGTATTGGATCAGGAAGAAACTAGCTGACGAGTAAAAGACCAAGGCGACGCCCAGAAAGAACTGGCGTGAGGAAAGGGACAGCCTGGATGCAATTGACGTGTAAGAAAGGCGGACTCTCGAAGAATCATCAGAAGACTCGCCGCCGGGTGCACTCGTCATTTTGGGCTCAATTCTAGCAAAGAGGCGAACTCGAGTTTTCCCACCTCCGGACCAGGGCTAAGCGCGACGATTGAACTTGTGCATGTGTCGTTGAAATATCCGGATGCGTGTTGCTTGCATCACTCCGAATCTCGCGTGTTCTTCGCACGCCCTGGCTTGAGGACCGCCCTCGGCCGAGTGCAGTCCAATTGACGATAGGTGTGGACTTCTGGCGGAGACTGGCTGGGAACGGCGGAATGACTCGCGAATAGGTTTGCCTTTCATCGACAAGCACGTCAATCCCCTCCCCATCGAGTTCCGATGTGAAGTGTGTCGGCCAGGAGTGATCTTCTGATCCACTCAAAGGCAACTGACGCGCGCCGGGGACTGGGAAGCTTCGATAAGCTTCCCGCGATCTGGCACCCGGCAAATCATCGTGGCAGTGCGAAGGCGACGTAGCTCTTCGGACCTGCCGGTGGGTTCACGCCGCCCGGGGCCATCCTATTGCCCTGATTGAAGGCCGGGCCGGCGTTGAGAGCGAAGAGAATGTACTCGCGGCCATTGAGTTCATACACCGCCGGGACAGCTACGGCGCCGTTGGAGACCTTCTTGCTGAACACCACCTTGCCGGTCTTTTCGTCGAGCGCATAGAACATCCCCTGGTTGTCCACGAAGACCACCAGCCCGGACGCAAGGACAACGAAGCCGCTTTTCGGAACGACGTTGCCGCGCAGCTTGTCGCTGGGGCCGGCCTGCGGGGTGTCACCGTAGGGCGTTTGCCACGCGATCTTGCCGGTGTTGAGGTCGTAAGCGGTGATCGTGCTCCAGGGCGGCTGCACAATGTAGTTCTCCTGGCCGTATCCGGTTCGATAGCGCTGCGGCTTGGGATCCACATACGACGGGTAATCGGGCTGGATGCGTTCGGTGAAGGCGTTTCCACCGATGCCGCTGCCTGGAGGCGCGAGATCCGGTTGCTTCAGGAAGGCCACTAGTCCATCCACGCCAGCGGGCGGAATGGTCGAAAACGGAGGCATCGCCCCGCGTCCGTGCGAGATGACATTCCCTACGCCATCTGCCCCGAGACGGCTGACCGCGGTGTCCAGCGCAGGGCCGCGGTCCCCCTTGAGGTCCGGACCGTGGCACACTGAGCAGTTCTGCTCATAGAGGGTGCGTCCAAGACGCGCGGGCATTGCTGCCTGGTTCCCAAATGCACCAGGCCTTGCTTGCCGTGGCGCGGAAGACTCTATACGGCTGGGGATGAGACCGCCACTGTTCGCGGCGGTCGATTCGCCGTCCTTCACCATCTTCAGGATGGAAGGAAGGTTCCGCGTCTCTACAAACACCATGCCCTTCGCTGCGTCCGCACCGCTGCCGAAGAATGACGCGCCGCCGGTCACACTGGGGATTTCGATGGTCTCGTATTTGTCGCTGAGCGGAGTGTACAAGCCGCCTTTCGCTTTAGAGATTCTGTCCTTCCACCAGACGGCCTCTTCTGGGGTCATGAAGCCGGTGTACAGGTCGTTGACCGTCATACTCTGGCGGGCGAAGGGCGGGACTACGGTAGGAAAGGGTTGCGTGCGCGAGGTCTCCTCGCCCGGAAGATCGGTCTGCGGTACGGGGCGCTCCACAATCGGCCAAAGCGGCTTGCCGGTTACGCGATCGAAGACATAGAGGAAGCCGTTTTTCGAGGGTAGCGCGACGATGTCCACCATCTTGCCGTCGTGCTTGACCGTGGCAAGCTGGGGCGCCTGGTTGGGGTCGTAGTCCCAGATGTCGTGATGGATGGTCTGGAAATGCCACAGATACTTGCCTGTGCGCGCGTCGAGCGCAAGCAGGCTGTCGGCGAAGAGATTGCTGCCATGGCGGTCCCCGCCATACAGCTCATACTTGCTGGACGATACCGGGAAATAAACGATGCCGCGCTTCTCGTCGATGGTGAACTCACCCCAGACGTCGACGCCGCCCATGTACTTCCACGCGTCCTTGGGCCAGGTTTCATAGCCCATCTCCCCCGGATGCGGGATGGTATGGAAGATCCAGACGAGCTTGCCAGTGTGGATGTCAAAGGCGCGGATGTCTCCCGGAGGCGCGAGGTAGCCTTCGCCGGGAAAGCTGCCGAGGATGATCAGGTTTCCGAAGGTGCGTCCCGGAGTGCGAGAGCCGAGCGAAACGGGTGAGCGTTCAATGCCAGTCTTGAGGTCCAGCCGCCCGTGGTCGGCGAAGGAATCGACATCTTTGCCGGTGAGCGCGTCGATGGCGTAAAGAGAGCCAGAGGTCGTGACGAAGATGCGGCGCTCGCTGCGGTCTTTGCTCTCCCAGTAGTTCATGCCGCGCTGGCCGCTGATGCCTGCGCGCATGGCTCCGGCACCTCCGCCAAATGGATGCGACCATATCTGCTTGCCTGTCGTGGCATCGAGCGCAACCAACGCGCCTCCATCGCCGGCCACATAGGCTATGTTGTCCACCACCAGGGGGCTGAAGGTGAAGTTGCCGTCGCCGGCGGGGAAGCTCCATGCCTCTTCGAGTTTGTTCACGTTGGCCGGCGTGATCTGCGTCAGCTTTGAGAAGTGAGAGCTATCGGGTCCGCCGAGATAATCGGTCCAGCCTTTGGCCCCGGTCTGGGCATGCACAGAGGAGGCGGCGATGGTAAGAAGTGCGGCGAGGCTGGAAGTGCAACGGTGAAAAGTCATATGAGGATGGCCCCAATCATAAGCGAACGCGGGAAAGTCTTGCCACACCGTGATGTGGCGCTGGTGTTTTCTTCAGGTCACGCGGGGTGGAACCCAACCCCTTCCTCTATTTCTTTACCTGCGCATTCTTCGCCTTGGCCGAGGGCTTGCCCCAGAAGATGAACGTGCCCCGGTTGGTCGATGTCACGATGTCGATCGCGCCATCTTTATTCAGATCGGTGGCGAGAAGGGTGGATCCCGCTCCGGAGCGGTTATGGATCAACTCGGGTTTGAATTCGGCGCCTCCGGGAGCTTTGGGATTTCGCACCGTCCGGAACCAGTAAAGCACCGCCGGTCCGAAGGGGTCAGGATCGGTATAGCTCTCCTGATGGGAGAAGACGCGCTTGCCAACGATAAGATCCGGGATCCCATCACCATCTACGTCGGCTACAGTGGCGCCGTGCGGCTCGGAAAATGTCACGTTGCCCGCATTCTTGGTGGAGAAGTCGTCAACGATCATGTGCTTGACGAAGGAGATGTTGCCCTTCGGGTCGCGCTTCTGTTCAAACCATGCAATGCCCCAGCCATGAGCCTCGAGGCTTGTAACCACGTCATTCAACCCATCGCCGTTCACGTCATACACGGCCATCTCCGCCCCGCCTACACTTCCGCCCGCACGCGGCCAGCGACCTAGCTCCACAGGATGGTAGGGCCACGGACCCTCCGGCGTACCGGGCGCAGGCTGCTCCCACCAGCCATGCGGGGACACGATGTCCATGCGGCCGTCCCCATTTATGTCACCTACGCCTATGCCGTGCTGTGCGGGTACGTTATAACCCTCCTCTGAAACGTGGTGCACAATCCACGGAGCTGTCGGATTTTTAGGATCGGGTGTGGCCCAGCACACGTATCCGCCGCCCACATACACTGCATCTGGGATCCCATCACCATTCACATCCTTAAAGGCGACGACCTCTCCCCAGACGTTGGGCAGCACGTCGTACCGGGCCCAGCGGCGCGGCTCGCCCTTGGGATTGACGTAGAGAGACATCGAACGGCCGGTGGAGACCAGCAGATCGGGCCAGCCATCCCCGGTCCAGTCATAGGCGTAATTCACCATGTTGGGCGTCAGCTGGGAGGTCACGTCGGAGGTCTTGCTGAGGAATATCTCGTGCGAGACCTTGTAATCGGGGCCAAGGTAGTAGAACGGCCCGGAGATGATGTCGGGGGTGCCGTCGTGGTTGACATCCGCCACGGTCGCAGACCAGCCGTAATAGAAGTCGTTGATGTGCTGCATGCGGAAGCGGCTGGAAACCTGCTCGTCGGGCAGAACGCGGCGACTGAGGTCCTTCAGCTCAATGTCCTTGAAGCGTACTTCGCCTGTCCCGCCGACGTAGAAGGCCACAGGTCCAAAGGACGCGACGTTGTCGTCCACCTCACCGCTGGTGGTTCCGCTTTCGGGGCCATCGTGCATCCATACCCGCATGATGTTCGCATCGAGGATGATCTCCAGCGGCGTCCATTCGCCTGGATGATAGGAGTAGTCAGGCGGAGTGTAGGGCGAGTTCGGCGGAAGTCGATTGCCCGGCATGCGGGGGGGCCGAGCGCCTGCCGGCCGTGCCCCAGCCGGAGGCGTTGCCCGCGGAGGCGGCGGCGTCATCACACGGACCATGCCGCCTGCGGGCTTCAGCGGCTCGCGCGACAGCTCGTGCCCCTGCGCATCGAGCTTCAAAGCAAAGGTCGCGGCAGGATTTTCTCCTTCAGGGAATGCTACGTACGCGCCGTCGATCCCATCCGCTGTGGTCTGTGTCCGCAGCAGCACCCCGGCCTTGCAGCCGCCGGTGCAGCGAAACGTCGCAGCGAACTGTGTGTCCTGCAGCGGCCGGTCCAGGATGAGCCAGCCGCCGGCGGGGGAGCGAGGCACACCGACGATCTCGCCATTTTCCGCGTGCCAGTCGACGTCGCCGAGCGTGTGGAATTGCCCTATGGACGATCCCTCGAAGTGCCAGTCGGGAACGAAATTTCTGTTAGCGTTCGCAGGAACAGAGAGATACATCAGGCACGCGGTCACAACCGCAGCCCCAAGGCCGATCCGTCTCAACATTTGAAGTCCCTCTTGCCGAAAAATCTGTTCCCGCGGTAACCGCGTCAACCCTTCGCGATCCAGTAATCGTTGACGCAACTGAACCAGATCACAAGTAGCACATTGGACGAGCGCGGTAAAGACTCCTCCCAGGAGAGCGGACGCTTCGGGGTCGAACTGCTTCGGTCTTTCTCCAGAGCTTGGGGTGCATGAGTTCGCTGGGCCTGCGGCCCCGCCCTCTCTGCGTCTGGAAGTTGGCACACCCGAAAGGGGGATTTTTTACGAACTGGGTTTTACCGAGAATGAATCAGGACCGGTGTGAGGAATGAGTTGCGAACTATAGCCATAGACCCGAAAGCGCTAGCTCGTATCGAGGAGTTCGCGGCTTATTTCAATATCCCTGTCCAAGAGGCTTTGAACAAGGCCCTAACTGAATGGATGGATGCTACGGGCGACGTAATGATGGCATTCACTGAAAACGAGCGTCGGAAGGTTGTGACACGGTCGAAACTGACACTGGTGAGGCGACAGTCAGCGGGAGTTTGACTGCCTTCTTCTCGCACTCTCGTTCACGCCCTGGGCATTTCTTTGCAGAGAGGTTGCTGTGCTGGAACTGCCTGAATTGGGTTCGCGGTTGATTTGCGCACCGGGGTTCTGGACTCACTGGCCTGATGTGCGCGAAGGCTGTCCAGCAGGCGACGGAAGTCATATTGAGAGATATGAGAAATCAATTCTGACCTAGGCGACCTGGCATCCTTATGGGGCTCATTCGGGCTGGTTAGGATTTGCCTGGCGTAGACTGGCTTGCACCGGCGGATTGGCTGCTGAACGCGTGAGTCAAAGCTCTCGGCTGAAGTGCAGCAATCTGGATGAATGGCGCACAGCTTTTCACCCCTTTGAGGGCCGGCAAACCAATTCAGGATTGAATGATGACTCGATTGGGCAAAGCAATTGTGGCGGTGCTGGTATCCCTGGCGCCGCTTGCGTTGGCGCAGGACTACAAGGTGACCAGCCACTGGAAGGTGGGTGGAACCGGCGGCTGGGATTACCTGCTGAGCGATGACGCCGCGCACCGCCTGTACATCACACACGGTCCGCGAGTCGAAGTTCTGGATACCACTTCAGGCAAGCCGGTGGGAGCGGTGACCGGGCTCAAGGGCACGCACGGCGTGGCTCTGAACCCGGATGGAAAAACCGGCTATATCAGCGATGGCGGTGCGAATGAGATCGTGGTGTTCAACCGCGGCGACCTTTCGGTGATCACACACGTGGCCGCCGGCACGAATCCGGACGGCATCACCTTTGAACCGAAGACGCGCACGGTGTGGGCCTTCAACGGCCGCAGCAATAACGCGTCGGTGATGGAGACCAAGGGCAACACCATTGCGGGGACGATTGCTCTGCCAGGCAAGCCCGAGTTTCCGCAGGCCGATGGGCAGGGGAACGTCTTCGTCAATATTGAAGACAAGAGCGAGATCGTGAAGCTGTCGGCGGATGGCATGAAGGTGCTGGATACCTGGCCGCTGACCGGCTGCGAATCACCTTCCGGCATGGCGATCGATCGCGCTGGCCACCGGCTGTTCTCCGTTTGCGATGGCGGCAAGATGGCCGTGACGAATTACGACACGGGCAAGGTGATCACGCTGGCCTCCATTGGGGATGGACCGGATGCGGCCTTCTACGATCCGCAGCGGAAGCTGGCGTTCTCCTCCAACGGAGGCGATGGAACGCTGACCGTAATCGACACCAGCAAGCCTGGGTATCCGGTGTTGCAGTCGGTTCAGACTGCCAAGCGCGCGCGGACGATGGCCTACAACGTGATGACCGGAGCCGCTTATCTGACAACGGCCAGCTTTGCGCCGCCCGCGGCGGGCGCCGGCAGGCCCATGGCGGTTCCGGACAGCTTCGAGGTGCTGGTGGTTTCGAAGTAGCCACTTGGGAAGCGACTGCAGGCGGCGAGTGCGAGGTTCAGGCCGGAAATTCCGGTCCGACCTTGCACTCGCCGCTTCGCTTTTGCTGCTTCAGCGGCCCGGGCAGCTCGCCTGGAAGCAGAGGTTCTGGCTGAAGAACGGCATCACGTGGTTCTGGAATCGGTCCGCCACGGCGCTGGTGTGTGTGCCGGAGTAGATTTCGAAGCTGTTGTTCAGGCCGTAGTTATCGAGGATGGTGTGCAGTTTGCCGGCATCGACTCGGAGGCCGTCCTGATCGCCGACGTCCATGGCGATGCCGTGATAGCGCCTCAGGTTATCGATGTACTGGTCGACGAAGGCGAGCGGCGCATTGGCGGCCCACTTAGCGAGAACATCCTGCTGCACCACTCCATCCTTCATGGGGAGATCGAGGTAGAGCGGCGGATTCTTGGGATTGGGCGACCACGCGGCAGCGCTGGCCAGTTGGGTTTTGAGGCCGCCGGGCAGATTGGCCGCTTCCGCCGGAGACTTAACCTCGGCGAGCGCCTTCTCCATATCCATATTGCCGCCGCCGGGACCATTCCCGCGGCCAGGAGCATTGGCTGGAGCCGGACCATTGGCGGCGCCCGGAGCATTGGCTGGGGCCGGACCATTGGTGGGGGCCGGACCATTGGCGGCGCCCGGACCATTGGCGGGGGCAGGACCATTGGCACGGCTAAGACCAGTGGGGGGACGGGGACCGCCGGCCATCCGCGCCGACATGCAGCAGGGGCTCATGATGTAGAGGCTGCCGAAGACATCGGGATGCTTCATTCCGATGCGGCTTGCCCCGTAGCCGCCCATGGAGTGGCCGACCAGGCCACGGCTCTCGCGGTTGGCAAAGGTGCGGTAGTGGGCGTCGATATAGGCGACCACATCATGCGCAATGTAGTTTTCAAAGTCGCCGGTCGTCTGCGAGCTAGAGTACATGGAGCCGTTGTAGATGGTCTTGGAATCCGGCAGAACGACGATCATCTCCTTCGCGCCCTGCGCGAATGCGCCCTCGATGGTCTGCGGCACATGAATCTCGTGCGTCCATTGCTCCGCTCCGATGGAGTAGCCGTGAAGCGCATAGACCACCGGGTAACGCCGGTTCTTCTGGGTGGCGTAGCTGGGCGGAAGGTAGACGATCACATCTCGATCGACAGCGTCGCCTTCGAGGTTGCCCTCCAGATACTTGCCGTGAATCTTGATGTGTTCCACTGCAACCGGCTTCGCGCCCGGCACCGGATCAGGCACATTGGTCTTCACCTGGGCCCGTGCTGGAACTCCACTGATGCCGGCACAGAGTGCCAGCGCTACCGCACAACCGAATAATTTGTTCATGTAATTCCCTTTCAAGATGGAGGACGGGCGAACCCGTCGATTAGTCCAAAAAATATTGCCTGCCCCGATCAGCGGCCGTTCAGACGTGTGATCGCAAGGAAGGAGATGTCATTGGTCCGGAGCGGCAGTTCCTTCGAGAAAGCGCGCGAGTGTCACAAGGCTCCTCCACAACGGCTTACAGGCGTGGTGGAACGCGCAACCTTTTTACCACTGAAGGCTGCTGCGGCCTTGAAATCCGGCCACACCCACTCGTACGCTTTTGAGCCCGCAGGCAAAAATCGGCTACTTTAGCGATAATTGTCATCGACAACGAGGCCAAGTGAAACCATTGATTCAGAACGCCACCCCTTCCCTGCCCAACAGAAGCACCGGTGCCGCCGAGTGCAACGGCCTCAGCTTCCGCCTGCTTGCGATTGCAGCAGCTCCCTTCCTGCTTGCTGCCATCCCGGGTTCCGCGCAGCGACCGGCAACCGCACCAGCCGCCGAAGTGCTGTGGTACCAGACCCCGGCGCCGATCTGGGATCACGCGCTCCCGGTCGGAAACGGGCGGCTCGGCGCGATGGTGTTTGGGGGAGCCAATACCGGCGCCAACAACGGCGACCTGCAGGATGCACGTCGCAACGCGCCGTTAATGGATCACTCGCAGACCTCGGCCGGGGACGAGCACCTGCAGCTGAACGAGTCTTCGATCTGGCAGAGCGGCCGGGTCAACCGGCTGAACCCATGCGCTCCGGAGGCCGTCCCGAAGATCCGCCAGCTGCTGCTGGACTCGCACTATACAGACGGCGCAAAGATCGGCGAGGCGGAGAAGCTGGCAAAGGATTGCATGATCGGCAGGCCGCCGGGAATGCCGAGCTACAGCACGCTGGGCGATCTCTACCTGCGCTCCGCTACGGCGGGCGACGTCACCGACTACAAGCGCCAGCTGGATCTGGGCACCGGCGTTGTCCGCGTGACCTACACGAAAAACGGCGTTCACTACACGCGCGAGGTGTTCGCCTCGGTGCCGGATCAGGTGATCGCAGTGCGCCTTACCGCCGACCGCAAGGGCGCGCTGAGCTTCAAGGCCAGCATGGACCGTCCGGATGACTTTGCCGTACGCGTGAAGGGCAACGACACGCTCGTGCTGCGCGAGGGCAAGGACCACAAAGGCGAAATCCACTTTGCCGGCGAGGCTCTCGTCCTGCCGTCGGGCGGCTCAGTTCGGCCTGACGGCTCGGACCTTACCGTCGCCGATGCCGATTCGGTCACGATTCTGATCGCTGCGGCAACCGACTTCAAAGGCGGCCCGTTCACCGGCGGAGATCCGGAGGCCCATTGCGAACAGGCGCTCGCGCGCGCCCGCACCCACTCGTTTTCGCAGATGTTGTCGCGTCAGGAGGCCGTATACCAACCGGTGTTCCGGCGCATGAGCCTGGTGCTGGCGAACTCCTCCAACGGCACCGACCAGCCTCCCACGGATGAGCGCATCAAGCGTGTTGCCGCCGGTGCGGACGACCTGGCGCTGCAGCAGCTCTACTTCCAGTTCGCGCGTTATCTGCTGATCAGTTCCTCGCGCCCGGACGGTCTGCCGGCGAATTTGCAGGGCATCTGGGCTGCCGGGATCAACAATCCCTGGGGCTCCAAGTGGACCATCAACGTCAACGCGGAGATGAACTACTGGCTTGCCGAACCGGGCGGCCTCAGCGACACCACACTGCCGCTGATCAACCTCATCGATATGGTGCGCACGCCTTCCAGCGGCACCGGGACACAGGTTGCCCGCGACTACTATAAGGCGCGCGGGTTCGTGATCCACCACAACACCGATATCTGGGGCGATGCCGATCCCATCGACATCATCGGCTCCGGCATCTGGCCCATGGGCGGTGCGTGGCTCTCGATGCATGCCTGGGACCACTATGCGTTCACAATGGACAAGGAGTTCCTGAAGAATCGCGCCTGGCCGATCCTGCACGACGCCTCGCTCTTCTTTCTGGATTACCTGATCGATGATGGCTCGGGCCACCTCGTGACCGGTCCCTCGCTCTCGCCGGAGAACACCTACAAGCTGCCCGATGGAACGCGTCACTCCCTCACCATGGGCCCGACCATGGATATCGAGATCACGCGCGAGCTGTTCACCCGCACGCTTGAGGCCGGACACATCCTGGGCGAAGATCCTGCGTTTCTGAAGCAGGTCGAGGACGCGCAGAAGAAGCTGCCGCCCTTCAAGGTTGGCAAGTTCGGCCAGCTGCAGGAGTGGCAGTACGACTATGACGAGAGCGAGCCGGGCCATCGCCACATCTCTCACCTGTGGGCGCTGTTTCCAGGGACGCAGATCTCGCTGGAACGTACGCCGGAACTGGCTGCCGCTGCCCGCGTCACGCTGGAGAGCCGGCTTGCGCACGGCGGTGGACAGACGGGCTGGTCGCGCGCCTGGGTGGTGAACTACTGGGACCACCTGCACGAGGGTGAAAAGGCGTATGAGAGCCTGCAGGTCATGTTCCGGCAATCTACGTTCCCCAACCTGATGGACACCCATCCCCCGGGCTTGTTCCAGATCGACGGCAACCTGGGCTCGGCCAATGGAATGCTGGAGGCGCTGGTGCAGTCGCGCTGGACTCCGGAGGCAGTTGAGGTGGAACTGCTGCCGGCCCTTCCTTCCAAATGGCCGGAGGGCTCCGTGGAAGGACTCCGCGTCCGCGGCAACGCGGGTGTCACCATGCACTGGAGCGATGGAAAGATCACATCGCTGACGCTGAATGCCGGGAGCAATGCAGCCATTCGCCTGGTTCCGCCCAAGGGCCAGACCATCGCCCAGGTCCGAAGCGGAAAGGCGGCAACCGCTGTCTCAACGGACGGCCTGTTGCACCTCAAAGCCGGCCAGCGGTACGAGGTCAGCTTCCGCTAGAGCAGGCACACGGCAGCGGAGAGCAGAATCACTCTCCGCTGCCGGAGACTACCTTACTCCGTAAGCGCGGGCTTATCCGAAGGCTCAGGACTTCGCCGGCAGCGGAACCGATGGCCGCAGCTCGACGTTCCTGGCCGTAATCACCAGCTCCACCGACCTTGGCCCACGACCTCCCCAGCCATCTCGGGTGGCCTCCAGCCGGATTTCGCCGGCCGTCTTCGCGCTCTGCACGATCACCTGCGCCAGCCCGTTGAAGGCGGACCGCTTCGGCTCCTTGTCGCTCTCTTGGCAGTTTGGATCGCCGTTGCCGACGCCGATGATGCGCCCGGGCCCGGAGATTTTGAACGAGACGGCATTGCCCGCCGTCGGCACCACTCTGCCCGCCGCATCCAGCACCTCCACCTTCACCATGGAGAGATCCTCCCCGTTGGCATCGATCTGCGTGCGGTCGGCGCTCAGGCGGATTGAAGTGGGTGCTCCGGTTGTCTCGCGCTTCTCCGTCAGGACCACCTTGCCGTCTTTGGAACCGCGTGCCTCGATGGCGCCAGGCTCATACGGCACCTTCCATTCCACATGCCCCAGGTGCGGCACCTTCTGGCTGCCCACGCTCTTGCCGTTCACGAACAACTCCACCTCGTCCAGATTGGAGTAGACCCACACCGGAATCTCGTCGCCCTCTCGTCCATGCCAATCCCAGTGCGGGAAAACGTGGAGCGAAGGTTCCTTCCGCCACCATGCCGTGTAGTAGTAGAAGTAGTCCTTGGGGAACCCGCACATATCGACGATGCCGAACTGTGAGTTGATCGAAGGCCATCCGTACGGGGTCGGCTCACCGCGATAGTCGAAGCCGGTCCAGGCAAACCCGCCTGCCTCCCACTCCCTCGTTCCGTAGAACTTCCACCATGCCTCGGGTGTCTCGCCCCAGGCCACTACGCCATCGTAGCTGTTGACCGTATTCCGCAGGCGATCGGAGGTGTAGACGCCGCGCGTGCTGATGGCGCTCGAAGTCTCCGAGCCAAAGATCGGGCGCTTCGGATACTTCTTGTGAAAGGGCTCCGGAAATTTTGGGGTGTTGTAGTTGAAGCCCACCAAATCTAATGGAACGGAGTCGCCTTTCTCATTGTCTCCGTTCACCGCGGCCGAGACGACACGCGTTGGATCCAGCTCATGGCAGCGCTCCACCATCGAGGCCGCGATCCTCTGCCCCTGCTCCGCCATCTTCGCCTGCAACTGCCACTCTTCGTTTCCGATCGACCAGATGATGATGGAAGGCGAGTTGCGATAGCGCTTCACCATACGGTCGAGCTGCTCCATGCCTTCGGCATTCGAGCTCATCTGGCGGGTCTCGCACATCATCATGACGCCCATGCGATCGCACGCCTGCACCCACTCCGGAGTGGGCATGTTATGCGAGGTGCGGACTGCGTTGCAGCCCATCTCGCGCAGCACCGACATGCGGAAGTACTGCAGCGCATCCGGCAGAGCCGCCCCCACCCCCGCATGGTCCTGGTGATTGCAGGTTCCCTGGATCTTGAGCGGCTTGCCATTCAGGAAGAAGCCTTTGTCCGCATCGAAGACAGCCGTGCGCACGCCGAAGGGAATGCGCTCCGCATCGACCGTCTTGCCTGCCGTCTTCACCGTAACCTCGGCGGAGTAGAGGTTTGGCGTATCCACGGACCACAGCGCGGCATTCGCGATGCGCGCCGTCGCCTTGTAGGCCCCGGAACCGTTCACTGCAAGCATCTGTGCCGGGGATTCCGCCGTCGCCACCGTCGCGCCGCTTGCATCCAGGATTCTCCAGCTCACCGACGAGCTTGCCGGCTGAGTGCTCTCGTTCTGCACCAGAGTCGAAAGCGACAGCGTAGCGGCGTTCCCGTGAAGATCACTGCGGACAACTGTCTCCCACTTGCCCAGATGCACCGCATCAGTCTTGGTCAACCACACGTGACGGTAGATTCCGGCTCCCTCATAGAACCAGCCGTCGCCAAAACTCGCATCCACTCGCACAACGACACAGTTCTTAGCTCCATAGGCTAGGAAGTCGGTCAGGTCGAAGCGGAACGGAGCATAGCCGTTGTTGTTGCGGCCTACAAAGCAGCCGTTCACGAACACCAGCGAATCGCGAAACGCGCCATCGAACTCCACCCAGATGCGCCGCCCGGCATCGGAGGCCGGAACATCAAACTCGCGACGGTACCAGCCCACGCTCGTCTCCGGAAACCTGCGGCCCAGCGGCTTGTAGCCGTGCCCGCGCAAGAGCGCGTCGCCTTCGCCGGAGTCATCGTGCTCAAAGGGCAGCTCGACCGCCCAGTCGTGGGGCAGATCCAGCGTCCTCCATCCGGAATCGTCATAGCCGGCCTTGGCGATCTTGAACTCGCCGGTCTTGGCAAAATCGGACTGTCCGAATCCGAACCCGAAATCTTTGTTCGGGTCGTCGCTGTTGCCCAACTTGAACTTCCATCCAAAGTCAAACAGCAGCTCCTCGCGCGGCCCGATGGAGCGGGTGGCGGCAGAGGTCCCACCCGCGGCCTCCAGCATGGAAGCGGCACGGGCAAAGGCGCTCCGCTCCAGGAGCGACGAACCGGACAACGCGAGACCGGAAGCAATCAAATGACGACGCGAGATGCTGGACATGGTTTTTCCTTGCTGAGATCTGGAACCGGCACTACGGAAGGCAGCTACGCTGGCAGATGACAGGATGGTCCCTAACCAGCCTTCGCCGCACGCCGATCATTGTATTGCGAGAAGCACGCTCCTCAAACGAGGAGAATGGCACGATGGGCAAGTGGCCCAGCAGCGCTTTTTCCCCATCCTCAAAAAATCGAGTCATCGATACAGCAACTGTTACAGTAGCGGAGAGTCATGAATCCTACAACCAATAGCTGGACCACTTTAACGCGTAACGTCGTGCTCCTCAACCTGTTCGCAATTTCCTGAGGGCAAGCGCTCCTCCGACGAATTCTTCGCGAACGCCGGTTTACATCAAGCGTCCTGGTGAAAGCAATTGTCTGAAGCATCATTTTCTCTTCCCAAGCACCGTGTCAGTTGGCTGTTATTGCTCCTCGTCCTCTGTGGCGCAGTGCTACGCATCGCACCCCTTTCTCATGAGGCGCTGGAAGGCGACGAGATGTTTTCCAGAAGGGTCGTGCTGCTGTCGCCTGGACCGGAGCTCGCCGCGATCCGCACCGACCTTGTCCACCCACCCCTCTATTACTTGCTATTGCAGGCTACGACCAAACTGTGGGGTGCAGGAGCAGTCGGGACTCGCGCTCTGTCCCTGGTTTGCGGCATCCTGAGCATTCCGCTCCTCTGGCTGGTCGGCAGCAGGCTTCCCGACCAACGTTTCGCGGCGCTTTCGGCCGCCGCTTTGCTGGCTTTCAACCAGTCGCACATTTTCTACAGCCAGGAGGCCCGCTCTTACGCCTGGTACACGTTTTTAGCGCTGATCTTTTTGCTTTGGCTCTTCAGAATCGCTTCCATCACCGAGCGGAAAGTTACATGGGGCGAGTGGGCCGCCGGCACGGCGCTGATGATCGCCTTGGTCTATACCCACTATGTGGGTGCGGTCTACGTGGCCTCCGCGGTTGTTGCGTTTTTGGTGGGCCGCATTCCCAAACAGCAGAAGATAGGGATATTTGTCTGCGCTGCAATCGCCGCCGTCAGCTTTCTTCCCTGGCTCGCGGCGATCGCCGGGGTCTACAGGAATAAGAATGGCGTGGGTGAGAACCTCGACTGGCAGGGGCATCCTGATTTTTATTCGCTTAAACAGGTATTCGCGTCCGCCATAGGAATCCCTTCACTGCATGGCTTCACCACGCTTGTCCTGGTGTCGATCCTGGTGCTGTCCATCAGCGCTCTCGTATTCACCCGTGACCGGGCGCGCTCTGCGATTGTGCTGGTTCTCTTCGCGATGGCGACGCTGCCGCCTGTGATCGTCTTTTTCCTGTCTAGACCGCCGATCGGGTTGCCCCTCTTCGGTCTACGCCATTTTCTGCCCACCATCCCGTGCATGATTCTGCTCTGCACCTACGGACTCGACTGCCTGGCGGGGCGAGCGGCACCACATAGAAACGCTGTGGCACTGTCCGGAATAGCGGCGCTCCTTTGCATTGCCGCCATACCCACGTTTGCAGCTCTTCGCTCTACGCCCAGTCGCATTCCTTACAACGCGGTCAGCCAGGAGGTCCTTCAAGACCGCGCCGCGGGTATACCGGTGTATGCGACCTGGTTCTACGGCATTGGCGAGCCGGTGAATTTCTACTGCACGTGGAGCTGTGTGGCACCGCTGCCCGACGATGAGACCTCCTTACCCCCACGGTTCGTTCTTCTCTTCCGCCCGCACTCCTCGGCGGATACCCAGTTTGTCTCGAAGCTCAAGCAGGAAGGATTCGACGATTCCAGCCTCCACTACTACACCGATGGAAGTCACAGCCTCTACGGAACCGAATCCGCCGTCCTGCGCCGCAACGCGACACAGACTCCATCTCCAAATCAAACCCACTGACGCCATCCTCAACTTGGCAGCTTGCAGCAGGAGTGAACGATTTATGAACCTTGCCAGACTAAACTCAGCCGCATCAGCGCGAGTCGTAATGTTCCTCGGCGTCCTTTCGATGGGCGCTCCCGCCCTGGTGAGCCAGACTGCAAAGCCAGTCACCGTCACCAGCCCCGACAAAAAAGTAACGGCCGAGCTCAGCGTGAGTTCCGGCTCCCTCAGTTATCGCGTCCTGGTCGATGGGCATCAGGTCCTGGCTCCCTCGCGCCTCGGCATTCTCAGCGATGGCATCGAGCTGGGCGAGGCGGCAACCCTGGGCTCGCCCCGGACCCACTCCATCCGGGAGCAGTACCCCTTTCTAGGCGGACATCCGATCGCCATCAACCATGCCAATGAAGCCACGATCCCAGTCACCTCCCATGGAGAATCCTTCTCGGTCGATCTCCACGTTGCCGACGACGGTGTCGGGATTCGCATGCGCCTCCCGGCCAAGGCCGGCAGAAAGATTCAAGCAGACCGTTCCAGCTGGAAGCTGGAGGGCGATCCCACCGCGTGGGTGGACAAGCTCGATAACTCATATGAGAGCCTCTACCGGACAACCACTCTCAGCCAGCTGACCAGCGAGCCCATGGGTATGCCGATCACCTTCCACAGCGGCGGACTCTACCTGACCATCACCGAAGCCCAGATCAAGGACTACGGCGATCTTGCGGTCAAGCGCGGCGACGACGGCTCCCTGCAAGGCTATCTCTACGCCGATCCCCAGGGCTGGACCACCGATGATGCCGTCGTTCAACCCTGGCGCGTCACCATCGTCGCGCGCGATCTGACCGCGCTGGTGAACACGACCCTGGTGCAGAACCTGAACCCGCCTCCGTCTCCTGAACTGGCCAAGGCTGATTGGATCAAGCCCGGCCGCTCGTCGTGGCAGTGGCTCGCAATCGGCGATCCCAAACAGGAGGACCAGCAGCAATGGGTCGACTGGACCAATCAGCTCGGATTCGAGTACTACCTCATCGACGAAGGTTGGGAGAAGTGGAACGATCCGTGGAACGCTCTCAAATCCGTCGCCGAGTACGCGAAGAGCAAGAACGTCAAGCTCTGGATCTGGGTGCATAGCCGCGAAGTCCACGCCCCCGAGGCAAGGCAGACCCTATTCCGCAAAGCCGCGGAGTTGGGAGTCGTCGGCGTGAAGGTTGACTTTCCCCGGCCCACCAATCGAGATTGGTCCAACTGGTACTACGACACCGCAAAGGATGCCGCCGCGCTCCACCTGATGCTCGACTTCCACGGCGCCAGCAAGCCCGCTGGTCTGGAACGCACCTGGCCCAACGTGCTCACTCGCGAGGGCGTCCGCGGCCACGAGTACCAGATCACCCGCTACAAGCGCCATCTCACGGATGAGCACGACACCATCCTGCCCTTCACCCGCTACATCGCGGGAGGAGGCGACTATACGCCCACCGTCTTCGAATCCAAGGAGCTGCAGGGAAACACATGGGGCCACGAGCTGGCTCAGGCCATCCTCTTCACCTCGCCCTACCTCTGCTTCGGTGGCCATCCCCGCGACTACCTCGCCAACCCCGCGCGCGACGTGCTCACGGCCATCCCGTCAGTCTGGGATGAAACCCGCGTTCTCCCCGGCAGCGAACCTGGCAAGGTCGTCGCCATGGCGCGCCGCTCCGGCAACCGCTGGTTCATCGCCGCAATCAACGGTGGCGATCCCACCACGCTGGACCTGCCGCTTGGGTTCCTTGGCAAAGGCACTTGGAAGGCCACCGAACTCTTCGACGGAAGCAAGCCCGATCAGTGGGACCGCGAGAGCGCAAACCTCTCCGGCAGCGACCACGTCAAAAAAGAGCTCGTTCCCCGCGGTGGCCTCGTCCTGATGCTCGTGAAGTAAGACCAATTGAAGCAGGCCCACCCTTCCGGTAGTGCTTCAGTTCAAACTGAGGCGCTCCGCCTTGACAGTCGTCCTCGGCGGAGGCTACCTTGCTGCTCCGGAATCGATATGCCTATCACCCGCGGCCAATGGCTCACAGAGCCATGCCTGAACCGTGTGTCACACCAGCAGGAATCAAAGGAGCAAATCGTACATGGCTGACTCTTCCAAACGCACCCTCATCAATCGCCGCGACGCGCTGAAGCTCTCAGCCACGGCGGGCTTCACCCTCGCCACCGGCGGCGCCGCACTGGCCTCCGACAGTATCAAGACCGGCGTCCACCAGCAGGATCCCGGCTACTGCTCCACGCCGCGCTCGGCCGTCGCCAAGACCCAGTACGGCAAGGTCCGGGGCTTCGTCTCTGGCGACGTCCTCACCTTTAAGGGCGTGCCCTACGGCGCAACCACCGCCGGCGAAAACCGCTGGCTTCCTGCCCAGGCACCCAAAGCCTGGGACGATGAATTCCCTGCCCTCGTTTACGGCGCCAACTGCCCGCAGAATCTCCACACCTGGACCGGCAACGAGCAGACCTTCATCCAGGACTGGGATGACGGCTGGCAGAGCGAGGACATGCTCAAGCTCAACATCTGGACGCCCGCTCTTACCGGCAAGCGCCCGGTCATGTTCTACATCCACGGCGGCGGCTTCACCTTCGGCTCTTCCTATGAGCTTCCCTCGCACGAGGGCGCGCAGATGGCCCGCCACCACGACGTCGTGCAGGTCTCCGTCAATCACCGGCTCAACGTCCTCGGCTTCCTCGATGCCTCCGTCATCGGCGGCTCCGCCTACGAGGACTCAGTCAACGTCGGCATGACCGACCTCGTGGCCGCCCTCAAGTGGGTCCAGGAGAACATCGCCAACTTCGGCGGCGATCCTGACCGCGTCATGATCTATGGCCAGTCCGGCGGCGGCTCCAAGGTCACAACCCTGATGGGCATGCCCGCAGCCAACGGACTCATTCATCGCGCCTCCGCGCAGTCCGGCGGCGGCGGCAACATCCCCACCAAGGAGCAGCAGACGGAGGTCGCACGGCAGTTGATGAAGGACCTCAATCTCGCAGCCAACGATATCCAGACCCTGCAGAAGATGGACTGGACCAAACTCAACGCCGCCGCCAACGCCGCGGTCGCCAAAGTCAATCCTGGTGGGCCTCGGGGCTTCACTCCTGGCGGCCCTCCTCGGGCCGGCTTTGGTCCTTCGGTCGACGGCAAGAACATCAACATGCGCTCCTTCTCTGACGCCGCACCCGAAATCTCGAAGAACGTGCCGATGTTAGTCGGCTCCGTCTCCGAGGAGGGCAACCGCATGTCCTCCAAACCCACCGAAGCGGAGTGGCACGCCGGCCTCGCTCGTGCCTACGGGGACGAGAAGGCCACCCAGATCATTGCCACCCTCAAGAAGTCCTATCCCAAGAAGGCCATCCAGACCCTCTCCTACATGTGCGGCGGCGCTGGCGGCCTCAATGGCCTCTCGATGCGCAACAACGTCGTCAAGATGGCAAAGCTGAAGCACGATCTCAACGCTGCCCCTGCCTACGCCTATTACTTCACCTGGCAGACGCCGATACTCGACGGCCTGCCGGGCGCATGGCACACGGCAGAGCTGCAATTCTGCTTCGACAACACCAAGCGCTGCGAGCAAGGCACCGGCAACACGCCCGAGGCGCAGGCGCTTGCGAAGAAGATGGCAAGTGCGTGGGCTGAGTTTGCCCGCACCGGCAAGCCCAGCGTGCCGGGCGTAGCATGGGAGCCCAGCGATCCCGAGACCAACAAGACCATGGTCTTCGACAACGTACCCCGCATGGTCAATGATCCTGAGGCCGACGCCCGTAAGATCATCCTCAGCTAGCCCGCAGTCAACCTCAAACGTCAGCCCCAGCCGCTCTCTGCGAAATCATCCGCACAGCACGGCTGGGGCTTTCGCTGTTAACTGCGCATAGGTAATTACTGCCACCGCCGTCGCGGGGATCACTTCACCGGAGCAGTTGCCGGAGCCGCGCCCTGATCCTGATGTAACTGCCGCACCAGCGACTGATCCGCCGATTCCTTCAGCACTCGGGTCTTCTCCAGCTCGACCTTGGCCTCTGCGGTGCGGCCGGTCGCCTGATACGCCTTCCCGAGCTGCCAGTGAACCTTGGCATCCTGCGGAGTCAGCCGCTCGGCCTCTTTCAGCTCGCGGATTGCATCGTCATTGCGGTCCTGCCCGGCGAAGATAATCCCCAGGTCCAGGTGGGCCAGCGCGATCGAAGGCTGAATCTTCAACGCGTGTTGCAGCGCCGTTGCCGCGTCGTCCATGTGGTTGGCTCGCATCTCGACATCGCCCAGGTAGGCAAGCGCGAGCGGATGATCCGGATTGCTGGCCAGCTCGGCCCGGAACTGCTTCTCCGCGTCGTCGAACCGCAGCGAGCGCCACAGCAGATAGCCATAACCGAAGTGCGCGTCCGGCATCTTCGGATCGGCCTGCACGGCCGCTTCGAACTGTTTCAGCGCATTGGTCTCGTCCTTCATCTCGTCGTACGCCTCGCCCGCAAGCATATCGGCCTCGGCCGATTCCGCGTTGAGCGAGAGAATCTCGCGGTACACATCCAGCACGCAGGGATACTGTTTGGTCCACAGACAGCTCTGCGCAAGATACATCCGAAACTGCAGATTCTGCGGATCGCCCTGCGTCGCTGTCCTGAGATACGGGACCGCAGCGGCATACTGTCCCGCCCCGTAGTGTGCCAGCCCAAGCAACGTTGCCAGCCGAATCGCCTCCGCCGTTCCCGGCTGTGCAGTCCGAAGCAGCGGCTCCAGCGTAGCCGCTGCTGAATGCATATCGCCGCTCTTGAAGTAGGCAAGCCCCAGATTCAGGCGCAGCCCCGGGATGCGCGAGTTCAGAGCCATCGCCTTGCGATACGCCTCAATCGCCTGCGGATAATGCTCCTGGCGCGCCCTCACCAGACCCAGCTCCGCAAAGGCCTCCGCATCTGCCGGATGCGTTCTGGCGATCTCCTGCCAAGCCGCTTCGGCCTGAACCAGCTGCCCCTGCTGCTCCAGCGCCTGCGCCTGCGACCTCTGGCTCTTGGCAGCCGCACCAGCCTGACACTCGGCCAACGAGGGGGCCAGCAGCAGGCCGAGACACACGGCAAGCGTCATTCCCGCAGTCGGTTTCAAAGGCCGGATCCTCACCCTCTCAGGCTATCGCTTTCGGAGCGGAACAGGAACTCCCCGCCGTAGCTTTGGACGAGCCCGGCGGTACACCGTCACGAGACCGGCGCCAGCTTATGCGCCGGGACGAGGCGTCTTCTTGGTTTCGATCTCCGATTGTCCGTGGACATGCCAGGGGACGCTCTCCGCCGTGATCTCCGGATGCTTTTGCAGGTAGTCCAGCGCATACGTGTTGGCGGTCGGGTCATCCTTTTGGTCGGCAAACGCTGCGGCTTCACGCGCCGACTCCTCCTTCATCCCCAGGCGGCGATACACGATGGACAGGATGTAGTGCGCCGCCAGATCGTCGGGATCAATCGATTGCACCGTCTGATACTCCGTCCGGGCGTCGGCGTAGTTTTGCTGCTGAAAATACGAGAAGCCCAGTTCGCGGTGGGCATCCCGCGAGCGCGGGAACTGTGCCACCACCTTGCGCAACGCCGCGATGGCATCGTCCAGATGCCCTTGGACACGCTCCACCAACGCCAGATAATAGAGCGCTCGAGCATTATCCGGGGCGAGCTGAAGCGCATGCTCCAGATTGGTACGCGAATCCTGATAACGCTGCCAGGAGAAGTCCGCAATTGCAGTATTGGTATACGCGTCCGCGTAGTCGGGCCGCATCTGCGCAACATGCTCGAAGGCCTGCGCACTCTCAGCGTACTGCTGTGCATCCAGCAGGCCGATGCCATAGTTGTTCCAGCGCATCCAGTCCGGATTGTCCTCCGGCTTGGCAGCCTCCGGCGGGTTATTTCCCAGGACAAACGTCCGCGTGCGCGAAGCCATCTCGACCACCGGCATGGGGTAGTGCTTGCCCAGACCGAAATCGATGAACTGCTGGTTGAAGCGGCGGTAGTTCACCTTGGCCGTCAGCGTAATCGGCCCCTGCGCCGACGCGGGCACCTGAAGCTCATATCGCACAATCTGCGATCGCCCGGAAGCCACCGTATTGTTGAACGCGACAATGCGCGTATCCCACACCTGGTGGTGGTCGTTGAGCGTACCGGTCGAATTGACCAGTCGATTCGTGAAGCTGTGCGCGCTGGGATCCAGCTCGCCATCCGGATGAAGCGCTCCGGAATGCAGCAGCGTGTGACCGGCTGCATCCTTGGCCTCGAACTCTACCCAGCTCTCGTAAAAGTCGCGCTGCTCCGGAATCAGGTTGTGTCCGGCGCCCTTATTCTGGATCACCACGGAAACCACCAGATCGTCACCCGGCGCAATCTCCACCGGAGCCGAGCCCAGCGGAGCCAGCAGCTTGCCGCCGTTGCGCTGAATGGCGAACAGATCGACGTTGAGTACGGAATTGCGCAGGAAGGCAATCGTCTTCTCCAGCTGCGCGTCGTAGCCGTAGTACTTCGCGATCACCGTGTTCGCGCCGAGCCAGCGATGCGAGGCGATCTTGCCCTGCTTGGCTCCGTATTCCTTTCCAGCAACCTCCTCCGCAGGCATGTGGCACGTCTGGCAGGTGGAAACCGCCGGCTTCACATAGAACGGCAGCGGAGACTGCTTCGCAAAGGAAGACTGCTGCCACTCATCCGAGAGGAAGATCGCTCGCTGCCACTTGTAGTCGTTCAGCATCTTGGGCAGAGCAGCCTTGTGGCACACGCCGCAGAAGTCGCTGGTCCGATAGAAATCCTTCATCACTGCCTTCGAGTGCCGATCCAGATGCGCGAGGATCTCCTGATCGGGGACCTCGCCATAGATCGGCTCGTCGTCGGCATCCACCAGCGCGGCCGGCTGCGCGATCACATAGCTGCCGGTTCCACGCGTATCCACCTTCTGGATGGAGTGGCACACCGAGCAGGTCACGCCGTCATCATCGAAATGCCGGTTCACGGTGGATTTCTTATCCAGCGCTCCCGAAACCAGGGCGATCGGGTTGTGGCAGCCCTCGCAATGCCGCGTGTACTCCACGCCCTTAGTATCCCGCAGCATATTCACGTTCTTCACATACCACGGAGCCCGGAAGGCATTGGCATGCGCGCTCTGCCGCCACTGGCTCGCCGCGCCCTGGTGGCAGTGCGCACAATAGCTGGCCGGCAGGAACTTTGTCGGATCGATGAATTGGCCGGTGTCTGTGGTCGCATTCGAAGGCAGAAACGGCTGGTCGGCCCCAAACCGGTAGCTGTAGTGCTCGGCTACATCCTTCGAGTAGACCTTCGCCTCTGCGGCAGGATCGCCTGCCGCACGTGCCGGCCGAGTACGCCAGGTGGCAAAGCCAATCACGCAAGCAGCTACGGCGGACACAGCGAGAGCCGCGCGTGAAATCCGGCTCCAGAATGGCTGGGGAAGCATGGCGGGATCAGTCTACCGGGTTCGCACCGGACAGGCATCGTGCTTTCGAAGCAGTCCGGCCTCCATCGAAAGGTGGAGGCCTCCGCGGGCCCCGCATCGCCGCCCGTGCGAAGCCCGAATCACCGGCTCGCGGTACTCTGCCCCGGCGCAGCCGCCGCACTGCCGCTCCCCTCCGTCAGCGTCAGGATCCGGTCCACGCCCGGAGCCGTGAAGTGCTCCACCTTGCCGCCCGGCCAGTGCACCTCAATATCGCCTGCCGACGCGACCTCACCCAGCCCGAAGTGCAGCCGCGGGTCACTGGTCGAGCCATAGCTGCCGCCGGAGAGAAGGTCCTGCCGCTGCTTGATACCTCCGGCGCTCAGGTAGACCGTCGAGCCCACCGCATCTCGCGGACCCTTCGCGCCGCCCACCAGCTTCAACTCCAGCCAGTGATTCTTCGTCGCCTCCACGTTGCGAAGCAGCAGCGGATGCCCGTCCATCACGTTGATCACGACATCCTGTCTGCCATCGTTGAACAGATCTCCTACCGCGAGTCCACGGCCGGAGACAACCCGCGCCAGCCCGGTCCCCTCCACCGCGGCCACAGGCTCAAACTTGCCGCCCTTCATGTTGTGGAACAGCATGGGCCGCTGCGCCCAGCTTGTTCCCCACGGATGCTGATCGGCCTGCGGATACACATGTCCGTCAGCCATGATCAGGTCCTTCCATCCGTCGTTGTCGTAATCCAGGAAGGCGTCCCCCCAGCCCAGGAACGGCACGCTGATCTCGGCAATTCCCGCCTGGTAGCTAATGTCGGTAAAGTTTCCATCGCCTTCATTCCGATACAAAGGCTTGTAGTCATCCGAGAACGTGGTGTTGAAGACGTCCACCATTCCGTTGTTGGTGTAGTCTCCCGCGGCGATCCCCATCGATGCCGTCTCGCGTCCTGCTTCATTCAACGCATAGCCCGAGGCGTAACTCACATCTTCGAACGTGCCGTCTCCCTTGTTCAGGTACAGATAGTTCGGCGTCGAATCGTCGCCCACCAACAGGTCCGGTTTGCCATCGTTATTCACGTCCACAAACAGCGAAGTCAACCCGTAGTACGCAGGTTTATCGGCAACTCCGGCCTTCTCACTCACATCCGTAAACGTTCCATCGCCGTTGTTGTGGAACAGGTGGTCCGGCTCCCCTTTCAAGCCGCGCGGACCGCAGTTCACCTCCACGCCCCGGAAGCTGCAGAACGTGTCCGGCACGCCCTTCTGCCCGCTGGACGGCAGATTGTCGCGATCGAAATGGACGTAGCCCGGCACAAACAGATCGAGGCGGCCATCCCCGTCGTAGTCTCCCCAGGTCGCGCCGGTGGACCAGTTGCCCAGCGTCACGCCGGCCTTCTCCCCCACGTCGGTGAAGGTCCCGTCGTGATTGTTGTGATACAGCCGGTTCTTGCCCCAGTTGCTGATGTAGATATCTGGCCAGCCGTCGTTGTCATAGTCGGCAATGGCCACGCCAAAGCCCCAGCGGTCGTTGGTCACGCCTGCCTTGGCCGCTACATCCGTGAACGTGCCATCGTGATTGTTGTGGAACAGCGCCGCGTGCGGAGACGGCTGCTTTCCATCCAGGGCATCGAAGGTGGAGCCATTCACAATGAAAATGTCGAGCCAGCCGTCGTTGTCGTAATCGATCAAGCCCACGCCTGAACCGTTGGTCTCGATGATGTACTTCTTGGCGGGCGTGCCCATCGTGTGGGTCCAGTGCGAAAGCCCTGCCTTCTCCGTGATGTCTTCGAACACCACCGGCCCATTCGCCACAAACCCGCCCGCCGTAATGGGCCGATGCTGGCTGTCATACTGCGCCGCCTGGGGAGGGCCGGTGGCCTCTCCACTTGCAGCAGGAGAGCCCTGCGGCCCAGATTGCGGCACCGCCGTCGGCGCCTGGGCCGCAAGCGCCTGAGAAAAAGCTCCAGCGAGCCCGCAGACAAGGACCGCCGAGCGCAACAAGGTCAGCATGGCACAAAGTATACGGTGATCGACTTGCTGCTGAGATCGACCAAAAGGTGGAGAGGAACGCGCGGAGCAGCGACAGATCCACACACGATTCAGCTACTTCTCCATCACCTTGTACGGAATTCCGAACCGCCCGATCTGGACCACCGACTTCTCCTCCGGCGGCCAGATGCGCAGGCTCTCGACGCGATTTGAGTCCAGGATTCTATGCGCCACAATCGTGCCGACCAGCTTGCCTGAGGCCGCCTCGTTGACATGCGCCTTCAGCACATCCTGCTTCTCATCGCGGCTCCAGCCCAGCACGTACTGACCCGGCTTCAGCAACAGGCTGCCCAATTGCAGCCGCGCCTGCACCAGCAGGAAATGCGAATACTTTCCTTCCGCGGAATAGCCCGCCGTAATCAGCACCGTGCCCGCGATCACCCGTTTCTGTGCATCGATTATCCCGGAAGCGGTTCGCATCTCCGTCTCAATGCGCTCATTCTCGACCGGTGCGCGCGAAGGCAGCGCCGAGGCAAGCTCTGCCGGTGTCGCCTGACGCCACACAGCTTTCTGCGCCTGCAGCAACGGACACGCAAGCAACAGAAGCAGCGCACTGCTGCGGCCCCATCTCATCCTTGGCTCTCTCACTGTGTTGGCTTCCTCAGGGACTCGAGCGGAATAATGCCCCGCCGAATCGCCGCCGTGGCTGCCTGGGTGCGATCGGTCACGCCCAGCTTCCCGAGCAGGCTGTTGATGTGCGTCTTCACCGTCGCCTCGGAAACCGACAGCTCCGAGGCAATCTCCTTATTGCTCCGGCCCTGCACAATCTGCTCCAGCACATCGGATTCTCTTGGCGTCAGCTCCTGCGCTCCCACCCGTTCGGCCAGCCGCTCCGCAATGACCGGAGGAATGCACGACTTGCCGGCGTGGACCGCGTGTATCGTTTCCACCAGCTCCTCGGTCGTCATGCCCTTCAGCAGATACGCTCTCGCCCCGGCTCTGAGCGCGCGATAAATGTCCTCATCGCCGTCGTAGGTGGTCAGCACGATAAACCTTGCCTGGGGCGAGTTGAGCCGGACTCGCTGAATCACCTCTACACCGCCCATCCCAGGCAGCCGCAGATCAATCAGAGTCACATCCGGAGTGTGCTGGCCAAACTTCAGCAGCGCCTCAGTCCCGTTCGCGGCCTCGGCCACAACATCCAGTCCACCCGCCATCTTCAGCAGAGCGACCAGGCCCTGCCGGACCACGTTGTGGTCCTCGACCACCAGTATGCGGATCGGCTCTGTTGTCATGCTTCTTCTTTCTGCGGCTCGCGGCCGTCTTTGCGCATGGGAACTCGAAGGCGTACCGTGGTCCCCGAGCCGGCAATGCTTTCGATCTCCAGCCTACCGCCAATCGTTGCTGCACGTTCGCGCATGCCCAGCAAGCCGTACCGCCCCTGCTGTTCAGACGCGCCGCCTCTGCCATTGTCGCTGATCTCAGCCATAACACCTTGCACGCCGTACTCCAGTTGAACCCGCATGTGCCCCGCCGCTGCGTGCTTCTTCACGTTCTGGATTGCCTCTTGCACAATGCGCACCACCTCCTGCTCGGCCTCTGCCGGGAGCGGGCGATAGGCTCCGAACAGCGAGAACTCCGCCTCCAGCCCATTGCCGTTCGCGGCCTCGACCAGGCGGCGCAGCTTCACCGGCAGAGTGTTCTCACTGCGGTCCTGAGTTCGCAGCGCCCAGATCGACTGTCGGGCTTCCGCAAGGCCCGTGCGCACATATTCCCGCACTGTATCGAGCTGAGTCGCGGCCTCACTCTCCTTGTGCTGCCGCAGCATCTGCGCCAGCACCTCCAGTTGGACCGAAACCCCCACATAACCCTGCGCGAGCGTGTCGTGGATCTCGCGCGCAAGCCTCGTCCGTTCCGCCAGCACCGCCTGGAACCCGCGTTCTGCGCGCCGCAGCCGCTCCCGCAGCGCGAACACAATCAGGCACACCGCAAACAGCAGCGCCGCAAAGAGGAACCAGCGCGTCTGGTAGTAATGCGGCTTCAAATCGAACTGCAGCTCTGCGCCATCGCGGTTCCACACCCCATCGTTGTTGGCGGCCTGCACACGGAAGGTATAACGCCCCGGCGGAATGTTGGTGTAATACGCGGATCGCCGCGTGCCCGCATCAATCCATCCGTGGTCGAACCCCTCCAGCATGTATCGGTAACGAACCTTCTGCGGCGCCACGAAGCTGAGGCCCGCATAGTCGAACTGGAACCGCACATGTCCCGGCTGGATCACGACCGGAGGCCCATCTGGCAGGAACGGCTGCAGCTGGTCGTCCACCTCAGCGCGCTTCAACACCACGCCTGGCGGCACCGGATTCATCACCAGCTGTGCAGGATCTACCTCCACGACTCCCCGCGGCGTCGCGAACCACAGCCTTCCATCGCTCGATCGCGCCGCCGAAGGATGCCCGTTGGTTGAGGTCTCGCGGCTCACCAGCCCGTCCGACGTGTCGAACTCCACCCAGTTCGAACATTTCACATTCGCCGCGCCGCCATTCGATTTCCAATCGCAGCGCGCGATGCCATCATCCGTCGCAAACCAGACGTGCCCCAGCCGGTCCTCCACGATGGCATGGATGGAGCGGTCGCCCAGCACTTCCGCACCCGCCGCAAAGAACCTCTTGCCATCCCACAGCGTAAGTCCGTGCTCCTGGGTGCCGATCAGCAGCATTCCACCTGACAGCGGCAGCAGAGCAGTCACCACGTTGCTGCTCAGCCCATTCGCCGTGGTGTAGTTGGTAAGGGTCTTGCCTTGCAGCCGCGACAGGCCGCCCAGAGTTCCGATCCACAGGTTGCCCCCGGCATCGCGCGCCATCGCTCCCACCAGATCGCTGCCCAGCCCGTCCGCCTGCGTATACGTCTCGGGCCCTGACGCCGTTCCAGACGTGCCTGTGGCGTGCTTGCGTTCATCCGCCGCGCTACGCCAGTGCACCAGTCCATGCCGCGTTCCAATCCAGACCGAGCCATCTCTATCCGCCAGCAGCGAACGAACAAAATCGTCCGGCAGCCCATCGGCGGAGGTGAGCGTCTTCACCTGTGCCCCGCGGATCATGCTCACTCCGTCCGGAGTGCCCAGCCACAGCTCGCCTGCAGCTCCCGCGGCCATCGCGAGAATGACATTGCTTGGCAAGCCATGGTCCGCATTGAAGGCAGACGATGCCGACATCTGCTGCCCCTGGCCACCCAGCACGGCAAACACACCATCCGTCTGCGTCCCGATCCACACCTTCCCAGTCTTGTCCGCGATCACCGTGGTAGTGCGGTCGGTCGAGAGCCCCTCGCGCGTATCGATCACGTGGAAGCGCCGGTCCGCAGGATCTGCAGTCCGCCGGTCTCCGTACCCACCCAAAGGTCGCCCTCGCGATCTTCGGTGACCGCAAGAATCGATGCGGTCGCCAGCGGGTCTGTCACCGGAAAGCGCTCCACCTTGCCATTTACCCAGCGCACCAGCCCCTTGCTGGTGCCGATCCACAACGCGCCTTCTCGATCCGCGGTCAGCGCTTGAATGCGTCCCGCGGGCAGCTCCCGGCCAACGGCAAGCGCCACCATAGCCTTCTCCGGATGAGCCTGCGCAATGTCACCGCGCACGATCGCAACCTCGGCTGCCGTCCCCACTGCAGTTGAGCCACCGGGGAGCGCTGCCAGGAATTCGACCTGTCCGTACTGCAGAGCCTCCGGATGTCGCTCCCAGCGGCCTGCATGATAGAGCTCCGCCTGATGCGTGCCCTCCACCCAGAGCGACCCGCCGGGGCCGGAAATCACCTGAGTCATCGCATCGGTCGCCATTCCGGGGGCGGCCGTGAAGCGGCCGTGATCCCACCGCGCCAGACCCGACTCCGTCCAGACCCATACGGTGTGATCGTCCGTCTCAAACAACCCGCGCACGATGCCGGGCGGCACACCGTCGCGTTCCGCATACGTGGTCAGAGCTCCGTTCTGCCACCGCGCCAGACCGGAACTGCTCCCAATCCACAGCGAGCCGTCCTGCGCCTCCAGCAGGCATCGGATATCATTGCCCGGCAGCGCGGGAGTGCTCCGCCGATCGTAGGCCTGGAACTCCACGCCATCGAAGCGCGCGGCTCCCGCCTCCGTGCCTACCCACAGGAACCCGTCTCGGGTCTGCGCGATTGCCTGCACCGTATTCTGCGGCAGGCCATTTTCATGCGTCCACCCTTGCCGTCCATAACTTCCCAGCGACGACGCAGGTTGCAGTGCCACAACCTGCGCAGCAGGCGCGAGCAAAAGTAACCCGAGCCAGCCAGCTCTCGCATAACTCGGCCATCGACTCAAGCGGACCGACGCGTCGTTCACGAGTTCCAGATCGCATCGGCCGATGCCCATGGCAACTTTGCTTACCGGGAGAACCGCACGTATTGGCGGCCGGAATACAGGCGATAGCCTCCGCCACTATCGGAAGTCACCTCGAGCGGCCGCGGCCGACTCATCGCCGCATCCGCGCTCGAGGATTCCATCAGCACAGTGTTGCCGCCCAGGTCCGTCACTACGAACTTATTCCCGGAGACAAAGCCGATGCCGTACGCTCCCGGCCCAAGATGCTTTCCTGCAATTGTCAGCGGAACCTCAGTGATCAAATAGCCCTGATACTTCGAAGCCAGGCTGGAAGAATATCCGCTCGTGTCCACCAGGCTCGCCAGAACATAATGCCCATCGGGATACTTGACGCCGCCCGAATTTCGCAGCTGCGCAGGAGCGCTCTGCCCGGCGTAATAAACGGTCGCGGGGAACAGTTTTTCCACTTCGGTCGGCTTCAACAGAGTGCTTCCGCTCTGTGCCTGCACCATGCAGCAGGTCGCCAGCACCACGGCTACCATGCCCTTTGAAAAAGCTCCTCTGATCGTCTGCAGTCGCATCGTTCCTCCTCCGGCTTCCCTTGGCTGTGGAAGTATAGCCTACCCTACCGCGCAGCCGGAGCCGGGCGGTGCTCCGCGTCCCCTGCTGCATCGCTGCATGCTTTGCCGTCGCACATCGAGCCCGCGATGCCCTTTCCTTCCACGATCGTGTAAATCCGGTCGAGTCCGGGCAGCTGCACCGTCTCCTTCGCTCCCGAGGGCCAATGAATCTCAAGCGAGCCCGCCTGAGTCGTATCGCCCAGGCCAAAATGCAGTCGCCGGTCGTTCGCGGAAATGTAGCTGCCGCTGGCCAGCACATCCTGCCGCTGGCGCATGCCATTAGCGGTCAGATAAGCCGTCGCGCAGGTTGCATCGTGAGGACTCTTCGGTCCTCCGACCAGGCTCACCTCCACCCAGTGGTGATGATCGGGGTTCACGTTGCGCAGCAGCACCGGTGGTCCATCCACCGGATTGATCACCACGTCTACCTTGCCATCGTTGAACAGGTCTCCGAACGCAGCGCCCCGCGCCGGGATCACATCCGCCAGCCCGGACCCCGCCACCGGCGGCACATATTCAAATCGCCGTCCCTTGCCCTTCGTATCCGGAACGTTCCGGAACAGCAGCGACCGCTCCGCAAACGTCGTTCCCCAGTCATGTTGATCCACCTGCGGATACACGTGCCCGTTCACCATGAACAAGTCAAGCCAGCCGTCGTTGTCATAGTCGATGAAGCCGTCGCCCCAGCCTACAAACGGAATGGTCAGTTGCGCGATTCCCGCCTTATAGCTCACATCGCTGAACGTAGCCTTCCCATCGTTGTGGTAGAGAACCTTGTAGTCGTCCCCGAACACCGTCACGAAAAAATCAATCAGCCCGTCGTTCTCGTAATCCCCAGCCGCGACGCCCATCGATGCAATCTCGCGGCCATCGTCATTCAGCGCCAGACCTGAGGCATAGCTTGCGTCTTCAAAGCTTCCATTGCCCTTATTCAAATAAAGAAAATTCGGCGTCGAGTCATTGCCCACCACCAGGTCCGGCTTGCCATCTCCGTTCACATCCACAAAGATCGGCGTAAACCCGTAATAGCGGTTCTTGTCTTCCACCCCCGCCTGCACTGTCACATCGGTAAACGTCCCGTCTCCATTGTTTCGAAACAGATGGTCAGGTTCGCCCAGCAGGCCACGCGGCCCGCAGTTCACCGGGCTGCCGCGGTACTGGCAGAGCGCGAAGTTCACCGCCTTGGTCCCGCCAATCGGCAGATTGTTTCGGTCCAGATGCACATATCCGGCAACGTACAGGTCCAGCAGCCCGTCCCCGTTGTAGTCGCCCCATCCCGACCCCGTAGACCAGTTGCCCAGTTGCACTCCGGCGTGTTCGGCGACGTCGGTAAACCCGCCGTGATGATCGTTGTGATACAGCCGGTTTTGCCCATAATTCCCCACGAACAAATCCGGCCAGCCGTCATTGTCGTAATCCGCGACCGAGCAGCCATAGCCCCAGCGATCGTTCACCACTCCCGCCTGCGCGGCTACATCCGTGAACGTGCCATCGTGGTTGTTGTGGAACAGCGCTGCGTGAGGCGGCGGCTCCTTGCCGTCCAGCGCGTCGAACGTCGATCCGTTCACCAGGTAAATATCGAGCCAGCCGTCGTTGTCATAATCGATCAGGCAAACACCCGAGCCGTTGGTCTCGACAATGATCTTCTTCTCCGGGCTGCCCATCTTGTGCCGCCAGCCCGCAAGGCCCGCCGCCTTAGTGACGTCCTGGAATACCACAGGCCCGCTGTCGACAAAGCCGCCGGCCGTGATCGGCCGTTTCTGCGCGTCGTATACCGGTGCCGCAATCGTCCCCGTCGCCACACCGCCGCCAGATGCGCCCGGCGGTGCCGCTGCCGGCTGCTGCCCTACGCACGCAATGGAAAGCAGTGCGAGCCCACAGATCCCCCGCATCCATTTGGCAATCTCAAGCCGGATACCGCTGCCCGATTCCCTCGACTCCAAGCGCCCCATCCTTCGTCTCAGCGATTGTACGACCGCGCAAAGCATTCGCGATCGCCCTCTCCATCCCTCGCTGAAAAACAAAATGGCGAGCTAAGAATCTAGCTCGCCATTCTGCTTCAGCGGTTTTGGGTTGGTTATGCCAGTCAGGCGTTAGAAGTAAACTCGAGCGCCAAGCTGGAAGACTCGCGGATCGGCAACTGAGGTGATGGCGCCGGCCGTGGAGTTATAGGCATTGGAGCCGGTTCCCAGCGTGCCGTTCAGCACTCCAGTGTTGACCCCGGTGAACTGCGTGTGATTCCAGGCATTGAATGCATCAGCCTGAAGTTTGAACCCGGTCCGCTCGGTGAAGTGGAAGTCCTTGTACAAGGAGAGATTCCAGTTCTGCCGTCCGGGGCCTACCACTGCGGCCTTGGGCGAATTGCCCCAGGTCAGAGGTGCAGGCTGGGCGAAGGCGGTCGGGTCGAACCACTGCTTCACAGTATGGGGATACGTTACCGGCTTTACCTGATCGGCACGGTCGGTCGTTGAGCCGCCCAGGCCAAGGGTGTTCGTACCCGCATTGATCTGAAGCGGGTTGCCGCTAGACATGGAGACGATACCCGACAGGGTCCATCCACCTACCAGGCTCCTGGTCAGCAGCGCAGAGTGCTGGAAGATCGGGAGCGTATAGGCGAAGTTGACGTTGGCAATATGGCGACGATCGAAGCCGGCCGTTCCATATTGGTACCCGGGATCCTGCGGGTTCTCGAGGTTATTGAAGAGCTGGGCATCAATCACATCCCACGCATGAGAGTAGGTATACGCGACGCCGAACGTGAGGTTCTTCCACGCGGCGGCCCGGAACGTCGTCTGCAGCGAGTCGTAGTGAGAGTTGCCTTCATCTTCGACAAGGTTGATGCTTCCGAAGCCCACATACTGCCGGAAGTAGTTGGAGTTGGTGTTCGCTGCGCCACCGCAAGCCGCGCCGCAAACGTTTTTGCGGTCAGCAAGATCGTTGTAGGGAAGCGTGTTGATGTCCACCGTCTGGGAAAGGTGGGCGGCCCGATTGCCTACGTATCCAATTGTGAACACCATGCTGCGCTCAAGCTGCTGCTGGATGCCCAAATTGTATTGATAGACGGTGCTGATCGGCAGGTTCTTCTGTACGCCGGTAAAACCCTGTGGCGTAGGCGGAGCGGAGCCTGCATTCTGGCCATTGATGTAAGAGGTGGCCGGGTTGGCGGTATACACGAAGTTCGTCTGCGAGCTATTGCTGAACGGCACGTTCGCGCCCATGTTGTACTCTTCGTTGCCGGCATTGCGCTCATAGAACATGCCGAAGCCGCCGCGAAGAATGGTCTTCTGGTCTCCGTACAGATCGTAGGCAAAGCCGACGCGCGGTGCGAAGTTGAGGTTGTGATTATCCACCAAGCCGCTCGGTATACCATTGCGGCCGGCGAGTCCGATTCCGTTCAGGTAGAACGGTACGCCCGACAGTGCAATGCCGGACACAGTGCCGAAGCCTGGGCCGTTGGGATCCAGAATTCCATTGGTCGAGTTCGTGAAATGCGCCGCATTGGCCGGATTCCACAGGCTCGGATAGAAGTTGGAGAGACGGTTGTTGGTGTCGTACGCGTGGGGCAGAGCCTCCCAGCGAAGACCCAGGTTCAGGGTCAGCCGGTGGCCGATGCGCCAGTTGTCCATGGCGTAAGCGTCAATCGTGTTGAACGAGATCGAAACCGCGTCCTGAGTCTGCGCCTGTTGGAAGCTGTTGGCATAACCAAGCAGGAAGTCGGCCAGTCCAACACCATTCGTTTTGACCGCACAATTCGGCGGCCCGGAGCAGCCGGTTGCGTTGCCGTTGTAGCGGTAGGTGCCGGCCGTATCGGTGAAGATCTCCTGGTTCTTGTGCGTATGCAGCCACGCAAAACCGAACTTGAAGTTGTGCGTACCCCGTACCCAGGACAGATCGTCCTTGTACTGGTTGCTGCGCCAGGTGTTGGTCCACGGCCAGTTGCCGTTATCCATGCTCACGCCGATTGCGCCACCGTTGAAGTCGATTCCCGGCACCTTGTTGATGGTGTTGGAATTGAACAGCGGAGTGGTGGTGAAGCCGGAGGGCGTGTGCCACTGGTTCGTGTTCGTGATCAGAATGTTATTGCCGTTGACGTTGTAAGCCGCCTCGTTCAGCAGGTTCGGCCGGACCTGGTAGGTTGCGTGCACAACTCCCTGCCACGAAGGCACGTTCTCAAGCGAACCAATCGTGGGATAGGTGTTGCCTGACCAGGCCACAGTCGGAGCCGACTGGCTGAGTGAGTCCCAGATAAGGTGACCAAACACGGTCAGCTTCTGGGTGAACTGGTGGTCGACTCTGCCAATCTCTTCCCGGTAATACGTAGCCGTATTGGCGGTCGAGTTGTAGTACTGCCCGGTCGGATCGTTCGGGGGCAGCATGTAACCGGCAGCCAGATAAGCCTTCGCATTCGCATCCACGAGGGACAGTGGAATCTGGTTGTTGGGGAAAGGCTGTCCCGGAGTCAGTCCGAGCGCCTTGAACTTCGCCACCTGGGCCGGATCGCTGGTCTGCGGCACATAGATCGCGCCTTCACCCGTCATATCCGGATTCGCGGTAACCGTAGTGCCCGAGGAGCCGAAGCCAAACATGGCCCGCGTCGGCACCAGATTGTGAATCGCGCCGCCGTTGATCTCACGACGCCACTCCTGGTTGTAGAAGAAGAACGTCTTAGGATCCTTCGAGCGGAACTCGACCGGACCGCCGAGGTTGAACCCGAAGGCGTTATACCGCAGCTCCGCCTTCCGGTAAGCCGGATTCGTAGCCTTGGTCTGCGCCTGGAAGTAGTTCCATGCATCCAGGGCATCGTTGCGGTTGTACTCCCACGCGCCGCCATGGAACTGCCGCGTGCCGCTCTTGACCGCCATGCTGATCAGGCCGCCCGAGGAGTTGCCCAGGTCAGCAGCGTAGTTGCTGGTCGTAATCGTGAACTGCTCGAGAGCGTCCTGAGAAGGAGCAACCAGCAGGATGCCGCCGCCACCGCGGTCATAGGCTTCGCCGCCGTCGATCAGCCAGTTGTTGTCGTCCGACCGCATACCGTTGAACTGGATGCTGCGGTTTTGGAACTGCGCACCCGGGGAATCGAAGTCGGGCATGTTGGAAGCCGCGCCCGGCACCAGGGTCGTCAGCTGGAGCACGTTACGGCCGTTCGTCGAAATGTTCGAGAGCTGGGTGCCGGTAATCGTCTGGCTGACATCGCTCGTATCCGACTGCACCTGCAGCTGGCCGGTCTCAACCGTAATGCTCTGGCCGACGTTGCCGACTTCCAGCTTGGCATCCTCGCGAACCGTCTGGTTCACGTCCACTACGATGTCCTTGCGATCGTAGGTAGAGAACCCTGCGACCTCAACGCTGACCTCGTATTTGCCGTTCGGAAGGTTCGGGGCACTGTAGCTTCCCGTGCTGTTGGTCGTGACGTTCCGAACGAAGCCATTGTCTTCGTTCGTAATCGTTACCTTGGCATTTGGAACCAGGGCGCCTGTCGGGTCGGTTACGGTTCCGACCAGATTGGCGTTCGCCTGGGCAAATGCTCCGCTGGATACCAACGCAAAGCCCAGAAGGGCCAGCATCGATAACCAGGTTTTACTCATTTTCGGATACATTGAGTGCCTCCATCTAAAGTTTGGTTCCTGAGCCTCTGGTACGCCAGTGGACCTCGGGTCGGCATTCAGCCTCGCTTACCCCGAAGTTCCCGCTGCTTACCTGCCTTGTCCTTCCACCTGGACGCTCAGTTCGCCGGGTAGGAGATGTCGACAAAGCTAGAAAAAATTCTGGTTGTGAGCGTCCGAAACATAGAAACAAACCGCGCAAACAACGTGCAAGGTGTTTCACAGCACATTTCACGGTGTCTACACAATCATTTCACGGTCATTTCACGGTCGGCTCACTCTTGATAATACATGGTTTAGCTGCCACTTACACTTAAACCTCATTTGTCGGATACCTGCCCGCAATATGCTTGGGAACCCGCCTCCATCGGATCCCATGAGGGCCAAATCGATGCGTGTCGGGATGTAAACTAGGGTGCAATGGCTCGCGGTACCCCCTCCTGGAAGCCGCTTCAGGCTGAGGCTGACGCTCGGCTGTTATCCCTAATGGCTGCGGCCCGGTTGAGCCGCGGATTCATCCACCACCTCAATCGCCCGGATCTCCGCATAGTCGCTCGACGAGGAAAAGGACAGCAGAAGCTTGCCCTGGCCGTTGGGGTGTAAGCCACTGAAGCTCTTCACGAGCGGCCGGTAATTCCCGCCCGCTGCCTTAAAGATGTCAAAGTCCTTCAGCAGCATCTGGCCATTGCAGGCCACGTCAAAAACCCGGCAGCCGACTCCGCCGCATGGACCGCTGGGCGTCGATGAACCCCAGAACGTCTCCATGAAGTGCAGCTTGACCGTATAGCTGCCCGGTGGCACCGGGATCGCGTAGCTGAAGTTCCCAAACCGCTCCACCGAATAGAGCGGCGGCAGTTTCGCGTCACTCGTTGGCGACGAGAAATTCAGCGTGTTTCCGAACACATAGTACTTATCCCCGCCCCAGTGGTTGCCTTCGGCATCCACGATCGCTTCTGTATGGGCCGTCAGCCGGATAGGAAGCAGCTTTCCGGGCACCCCCGGGGTCAGCTCCAGCCCCGACAGGATCGGCTTATCCGGGGAAGGGACAAACTCCAGGTGCACCTTCCCGTCCTCGGCCGGAGAGACGCCTTTGAACGCCCGCACATCCACAGCCGAGTAGCCGCCGTCCGCCACCGCATCGAAATTCGTCAGAATCGGGGTCCCGTTCAGGTTCACCTGAAAGTGGCGCAGATGCTGACCATCCTGCCCTGGAACCTCGGATCGGACCGGGTCTGCGAAATAGAGCCGCAGCTCATACGAGCCTGGCGGAACCGGAATGTCGTACCGGAAGCCCATCGGCGCATGCGCCGTCACCGACGCGCCCTCCCGGATTTTGCTGAAGAGCTTCGGATCGGGAGCCGGAGGAAACAACTCTCTCGGACCCGATTGAGACACGCCGCCCTGGTAGTACTCGTCGGCGCCCCACTGCCGTCCTTCTCCATCCACCAGTGGCGCGCCCGAATATCCCGCCGCAATCCGGATCTCCGTCCCTGCTCCGGCGACCGGGACCGGGTCGTTCGCCGGCGGCACCGCCGCCGCGGTCGCGTCATTCCCGTGAGTATCGTTCGCAACCGGGCGGGTTGAGCGGTACAGATGCGCGCCCCAGCCGGTGGCAATCATCAGCAACAGGGCAAGCGCCCACAGCGCAGCACGAAGCCCATGTCCTGGAGCGGCCACATCCGGATGAAGTTGCTCAGCCTGCAATTCGGGATGAGGATCGGCCTCGTGCAGTGCATCTTCCCGTTCAATCGCGGGCAGCGCCTCCAGGTAGGAGCTCTCAAAGCGCGACTCGAAGGCCGGCAGATAGCGGCCCTTCGGAATGCTGATCACCACCGGCTCGAATCTGCCCTCATTCGCGAAGTGGTGCTCCAGCTTCATTCGCAGCAGCCGCGCCTGGGACCGGACGATATTGTCGTCGTTCGTGTTGTAGCCCGGAGGCCGCCCGAACACATGAATCCCGATCTGCGGCTCCGTCGCCGCAGCCGGATCGCCTTCCAAAGAGCAGCGGCAGACATACTCGAGAAATGCCCGCAGCTTCGGACAATGCTCAAACGTCGTGCTATGCAGTACCCGGTTCACCAGGACCCAGCGAGCGTCCCTCGCCTGCCTTTCGAGCTCTGGCGGCGGCAGCATAATCACATCTTCGGACTTCATTCCCACTCGCACCGGTGACGCCAAGCCAGTCTCTCCCACTGCGCAGAGATTATCCCACGCCGGTAACTGTTATCTCCACAGTTAAGTGCCTGCGAAGACAACCACGGAATTCCCCTGACAAAAACAGTTTCTCTGCTGGTTCGGAAGAGACTTCATAGCCTTCTCGCCGGTCTGGAAGGGATCTCTTCTCGTCCACTTTGGCCACCGGAACCCCCCGACCCATCGGGCGCGAAGCTCGGAGGGTGCATGCAACACCCCTCCGAATCGCACTTCCGGCAGCTATTCACACTGTAGTCTGAACCTTCGCGCAGGAAAGCGCCAGTCCAACTTGCGTCCAGCACTCATTTTGGTAACGCGAACGCTACGTAGCTCTTTTCCCCGGCCGGAGGGATCACGCCTCCCGGCGGCATCCTGGAACCTGGAGAAAAGGCCGGCCCGGCCGTGAGCGCAAACAGGATGTACTCGCGCCCATTCGCCTCATACACCGCCGGAACCCCCTCTCCCGCATTCGGCACATTCTTTGAAAACACGACCTTTCCGGTGTTCTGATCCAGCACATACAGCTTCGAGTGGTTGTCCACAAACACCACCAGCCCGCTGGCCAGGATCACGAAACCGCTCTTCGGGCTGATGTTCCCACGCAGCTTGGCGCTGGGACCAGCCTCAGGCTCATCCCCGTAAGGCGTCTGCCACTTAATCGTCCCGGTGTTCAGGTCGTAAGCGGTCAACGTGCTCCACGGAGGCGTGATCACAAAGGGCTCCTGCCCGTATCCGCTCTTGTACCGGGGCGGCTTTGGATTCAGGTCAGTGGGATAGTCCGGCTCCAGGTGCTCCGTCAGCGCGCTGCCCACCGCGGCAGAACCCGGAGGCGCCAGGTCTGGCTTCTGCAAAAAGGTAATCACATCGGCCAGCGCCTTTTCCGAGAGACTTGGAAACGGAGGCATCGCCCCTCGTCCTTTGCTGATGACCGTGTGAACGCCATCGACTCCAAGACGGCTCACCACCGTATCCAGCGCCGGTGCGCGATCGCCTTTCAGATCCGGACCATGGCACATCTGACAGGTCTGCTCGTAAATGGACCGCCCGATCCGCGCGTCCATCGCCTCCGGTCCGCCATTCGCCCTCTGCCGGCTGGTATCCGCGGTTCGCGGATCGATCCGACTTGGGATCGTCGCTCCATTGTTGGCCGCGGTCGATTCGCCATCCGGCACCATCTTGAGAATCGACGGCTGGTTTTTGGTCTTCACGAAGACCATGCCCTTCGCCGCGTCGGCCCCTGTACCAAAGAAAGCCGCACCGCCCGTCACGCTGGGAATCTGAATCGTCTCGGTGAAGCCCGGTGGCGTATACAACCCGCTCTTCGCCTTCGAAAGCCGCTCCGTCCAGGCCACCTTCTCCTGCGGCGACATGAACCCGTCATACATGTCCTTCACCGTCATGTTCTGACGCGCAAACGGCGGAGGCGCAGTGGGGAACGGCTGCGTCGCCGAGGTCTTTTCGCCCGGCATATCCGACTGCGGCACCGGCCGCTCCTCAATCGGCCATATCGGTTTGCCCGTCACCCGATCGAAGACGAACAGAAATCCGTTCTTCGACGCCAGCGCCACCACATCTACCATCTTGCCGTTGTGCCGAATCGTCGCCAGCTGCGGAGCCGCATTCGGGTCGAAGTCCCAGATATCGTGGTGGACCGTCTGGAAGTGCCACAGGTACTTGCCCGTTCGCGCATCGAGCGCCAGCAGCGAATCCGAGAACAGGTTGTTCCCCGGCCGATCCGCGCCATACATCTCATACTTGGTCGAAGCCGTCGGCAGATACACAATGCCGCGCTTCTCATCGATCGTGAACTCTCCCCACACATCCACGCCGCCCAGATACTTGTACGCATCCTTCGGCCACGTGTCGTAGCCCATCTCACCCGGCCGCGGAATCGTATGGAATACCCAGGCCAGCTTGCCCGTCCGCACATCAAACGCCCGAATATCTCCCGGCGGCGCAAGATACCCTTCGCCCGTAGCGCTGCCCAGAATGATCAGGTTCTCAAACGTCCGCCCCGGAGTTCTCGAGGCCAGCGCAGTCGGCGCGCGATCGATCCCTGTCTTCAGGTCCAGCCGCCCGTTGTCGGCAAACGAATCGACCGCCTTTCCCGTCGCCGCATCGATTGCATACAGAAATCCGCCAGTCGTCACCAGCAGCCGGCGATCTTTGCCGTCCTTGCTCTGCCAGTAATTCATCCCCCGCTGCCCGGAGATTCCGGCCCGCATCCCGGTCCCCGGAAACGGATGCTCCCACAGCTCCTTGCCGGTCGTCGCATCCAGCGCCACCAGCGCACCCCGCTTCGCCGCCACATACGCAACGTTGTCCACCACCAGCGGACTGAACGAGTAGTTGCCATCGCCCGCTGGATAGCTCCACGCAATGTCCAGCTTGCTGATGTTCTGGGGCGTAATCTGCTTCAGCGGAGAAAAGTGCGAGCTGTCCGGTCCACCCAGGTAATCCGTCCAGCCGCTCGCGGTCTGCGCTCCCGCTGTTGCCATCCCCGCGGCTACCACGAACGCAGCCATCCCTACGCGACTCATCGCCTGCCGCAAAGCTCTCCCCTGAAATTGTCGCTTCTCCATCCGCAACCCATCCCGTCCGGACACACGCAACCCGTCCCGGCGCACGCGCAACCCAGTGCTCTCCCGCATCCCATCATTTCGCATTTGCATATTGTGCAATCGTATTTGCGCCCAAATACTATCCACCCGCCCACACCCCGGTCAACGCAACGCCGCGAAAGCACAACACAGTATGGCCCGCGTCAGAGCAGTGCGCGATCCGGTGGCACCGCGTAAAGCACCGTCTGGAAGCCATCGCCTTCATACCCGCGCAGATAAAGCCTGTGCTCGGGCAGGAGCTCGCGAATCAGCAGCGGAATCCGCCAGATGTCATTCTGCGTGTGATACACACAAATCGCCAGGATGGGCCGGTCCTTCAGAATCCTTCCGCGAGCGCCAAGCAACGCATCGTACTCGGCTCCTTCGATATCCATTTTGATGATAGTGATCCGCTCTGCAATGGGCAGATCGTCCACCGGCAAACACTCCACCTCAAGTTCGGAATCCGGCCCCTCGATCTTCGCTCCCGTCACACCATCCCCGTCGAAGCGCACCGTGCCCCTCGTCGCGCCCACAGCACAACGAAGAGGATGAATCTTACGGCCAATCTCCGGCGGCAGCCTGGCAACATAGCTGCTCAGTCTCTGAGAAGCAGTCATCTCTCCTTCAATGCAGTAAATCGCATGGAAGTCTGAACCGTACCGGTCCAGAAACATGCGCACCGTGTCCCCGTCATACGCGCCGCAATCGATGAGACACTCGTCCGCTGCCGGGCTGAAGATATCCCTGGGGAAGTAGGTGTTCTCTTGAGGTCGCACCGGCATGAACTCTGGACGGCCCAGAGCCCGCCACAAAATATTGGCACGATACACGCTCAGAGAAACCGGATCCGTCCAGAACTTCTCTGCCGCTAGAACCTCGTCAATCGCTTGGTAAACCCCAGTGGGCAGCGCATTCAGATAAGGGAACGGCAGCAGGTTCTCTGGGAACCGCCAAAAGAGCTGTAGGAACGAAACCACCGATCGCGCACCCGCGGCTTCCAACTGTTGCGCTGTCTCGTAGTACCAGTGACCCGGATTCCAGACGGCGATCAGAAACAAGGCATCGCCACCAAACTGAGCGGCGGCTTGAGCCACACTCAAAACCTGAATGCCCTGAATCTCGGTTCCCCAGAGCGACTGATTGTTGTCGCAGAGAGCAATCGGCCGCACACCCAGGTTCGCGAGTCGTTCAATTGCGCGCCGGCCCAGGCCGCCACACCCGAAGACCACGACCCGATTCCCATGCGTCCGCAAAGTCTCCTCGAACGCCGAGCGCTCTCGATCCCTTACAGACGAGATCGGTTCAACCAGGAACTCCGAAAGCGGACCGGGCATCTCAGCTTGCTTCTCAGGCACTCCACGCCTCCATCCCTGATTATCCCCGGCTGCCGCCGGTCGCGCACCACCCGCAAGAAAGAAGCCTGCGCAGCACTCCTGTTTCCAGAAGCACCACGCAGGCAGGTTACGAACGAACCTCTCATCCTCGCGCGAACCAAACGCGCAGCAGTTCGAATCCCGAAACTCTCCTAGCTGCACCCGCTCGTGCTGCCGCACGACATGCAGCGGTAGCACGAACCCGACCGCGTCATAATCGCTCCGCAGGTAGCGCAGCTCGGTGCATCGCCCATGTCGTACATCGACTTCATCGCATCCGCGGCATGGTAGATACCGCGATCCTCAAAGCCGTTAGTCGGGGCAGCCGAAGCGCCATTGCGTGAGCCCGTCTCCGGCGCAATTCCATGCTGCGGCGGTAGGCGATCCTCAAAGTGTCCGCGCGAACGCGTCTCCGGGGCCGCCGGCCCATCCTTGGGTGCATTGTTGAAGATGTCCTGGTCCGACACGGACCGTACCGGCTCCGCGGCCTGCGCGCGAGTCTCACGCTCCAGCACCGTCTGCGGCCTTGCCTGCTCGGGCAGCGTTACCTCCGGCAGGTTCGAGGTCACATGCGAAGCAATCGCGGACGACACCGACGGGAAGCTGCCGCTCGTGCGATCTTCTGCCCCATTCAGGTTCACCGTGTTGCCCGGCGCCGTCACCGTGCCCTCCACCGGAATTGCAGTCTGCGCCGCCGGCTTCATCCCCGCAAACAGGTCCAGCTGCTGGCCCGAGAGGAAGCGGAGCTGGATCCACCGGAAGATGTAATCCATGATCGACTTCGCGTAGCCGATCTCCTGATTGCCCGTCCATCCGCTCGGCTCAAACCGCGTGTGCGCAAACTTCTCGCACAGCACCTTCAGCGGAACGCCATGCTGCAGCGCCAGTGAGATCGCCGTTGCGAACGAGTCCATCAGCCCCGAAACAGTCGAGCCCTCCTTCGCCATGCGAATGAAGATCTCGCCCGGCGAGCCGTTCGGATACAGCCCGACCGTGATGTAGCCCTCGTGTCCGGAGAGGCTGAACTTGTGCGTCACGCTCGCGCGCTCGCCAGGCAGCCGATGCCGTACTGCGCGCGGCGGAGCCTGCGCATCCACCGAGTCTGAGTTCTGCGTAGCCGCATCCGTCATCCCCTTGATCTGCGCCTCCAGCTGCGCAATCTGGATTGCCGCAATCCCTTCCGCATCCTTCTTCGCCGTAGCAGCTGCCGCAGCTGCCAGCGCCTCCGCAGCCTCCGCCGAAATTCCCGGAGCCGCTACCGCAGCGACCGGCGCAGCAGGAGTCTCCGCGACTGCCTTCGTGCCTTTCTTGTCGGCATCCGTCTGCGCATTCACATTCAGCGGCTGCGTCCCCTTCGAGTTGTCTCGATAGATCGCCACTGCCTTGATGCCCTGCCGCCACGCTTCCATGTACGCGTCGGCGATGTCCTGCACGCTGCAGTCCTGCGGCAGGTTCACCGTCTTCGAGATCGCGCCCGACAGGAACGGCTGCGTCGCCGCCATCATCTTGATGTGCCCCATGTAGTGGATGGAGCGCGTGCCCTTCGCCGGCTTGAACGAGCAGTCGAACACCGCCAGGTGCTCGGGCTTAATGCCCGGTGCGCCTTCGATCGTTCCTGTCGCGTCGATGTAGCTGACGATCGCGTTCACCTCAGCCTCGTTGTAGCCCAGCTTGATCAGCGCCGACGGAACCGTGGAGTTCACGATCTTGATCATGCCGCCGCCCACCAGCTTCTTGTACTTCACCAGCGCCAGGTCCGGCTCCACGCCGGTGGTGTCGCAGTCCATCATGAAGCCGATCGTTCCCGTCGGAGCCAGCACCGTCACCTGCGAATTGCGATAGCCGGATCGCTCACCCTGCGCCAACGCACCGTCCCACGCATGCCGCGACGCCGCCAGTAGCTGATCGAACTGCGGAACATGGAATGGCTCCGCCGTCGTCCGCGGGCTCGCCGCGGTCGGCTTGCCAATGTTGTTCACCTCTGCGCGATGCATCCGGATCACATCCAGGAACGGCTCGCGGTTCACATAGAAGCCCGGGCACGCTCCGCCTGAGATCTCCGTCCGCTGCGTAATCGCCGTCGCTGCTCCCAGCGGTGTGCACGAGTCCGCAATCCGCGCCGACTGCCAGTACGCATCGCCGCACAGAATCGAAGTCAGCGTCGCCGCAAAGTCGCGCCCTGCATCCGAATCGTACGGCAGCCCGAACGCCATCAGCAGCGCGCCCAGGTTCGCATATCCCAGACCCAGCGGCCGGTAGTCATGCGAGTTCCGCGCAATCTGCTCGGTCGGATATCCCGCCGCATCGACAATAATCTCCATCGCCGTCGTCACAATCGCAATCGCATAGCGATACGCCGCAATGTCAAACTGTCCGCCCGGCGTCAGGAACTTCAGCAGGTTGAAGCTCGCCAGGTTGCAGGCCGAATCGTCCAGGAACATGTACTCCGAGCACGGATTCGACGCATTGATCCGCCCCGTATTCTTGCTCGTGTGCCACCGATTGATCGTCGTGTCGTACTGCATGCCCGGATCGCCGCACTGCCAGGTCGCCTCGGCGATCTTGTTCATCAGCTCGCGCGCGCTGTACTCCTTCACCGGCTCCTTGCCCTTCACCGTCCGCGTCGAGAACGTCCCATCCGTCTCCACCGCGCGCATAAACTCGTCCGTCACCCGCACCGAGTTGTTCGCGTTCTGGAAGAAGATCGACGTGTACGCCTCCGAGTCCGGCCCCGAGCCGTCATAGCCCGCCTGCACCAGGTGCCACGCCTTGCGCTCTTCCTTCACCTTGCACTCGATGAAGTCCTCAATATCCGGATGGTCGATATTCAGGATCACCATCTTCGCCGCGCGCCGCGTCTTGCCGCCCGACTTGATCACGCCCGCAAACGCATCGAACCCGCGCATAAACGAGAGCGGCCCGCTCGCCGTGCCTCCGCCCGACAGCGTCTCATTCGACCCGCGAATCGCCGACAGGTTCGAGCCCGCGCCCGAGCCCCACTTGAACAGCATGCCTTCCGTCTTCGCCAGCGTCAGAATCGAATCCAGCGAGTCATCCACTGAATTGATGAAGCACGCCGAGCACTGCGGCCGCGAGTAGCCCGTGGTCGTAAACTCCACCTGGCCCTTCTCCGCATTCCAGTGCCAGTTCTGCGCATCCGAGTTCGGCTCCAGCCGGTCGCATCCCACGTTGAACCACACCGGCGAGTTGAACGCCACCTTCTGGTTCAGCAGCAGATGGCTCAGCTCGGCATAGAACGTCGCCGCATCCGCCGGAGTCGCGAAGTACCCGCCCGCGACACCCCAGTCACGGATCGATTCCGCCACCCGCGTAATCAGCGCACGCACCCCCGACTCCCGCTCCGGCGTCCCCAGCCGCCCATGCAGGTACTTCGAGGCCACAATGTTCGTCGCCGTCATCGACCAGTCCGCCGGCACCTCCACGTTCTTCTGTTCGAAGATCGTCCGCCCCTTGTAGTCCTGGATCACCGCATCCCGCAGCTCCCACGTAATCTCGTCAAACGGGGAAATCCCCGGGCGCGTAAAGTGCCGCGCAAACGAGAGCCCGCGGCTCGCCGCCGGGCGTGTGCCATTGGCGTAAGCCCCATTAGATGTTGTGGTTGGCTGTCCCTGGACGTCCTGGTGCATGGTCTGGATCGGATTCATTATCGGGCGGCTCTCCTTCGCTCTCGTCTCTCTGCTCTGGCGTCCTGCTGCCAGCACTGCAATTCAGCTTTAGCAGCAGCAGTCACCCTGCTGCCGAACTTCTTCCCACACCTAAAACCGCGGGCCGGGCCGCCTCATCATTAGATTCCGGCGGGTCGCTCCTGGCTCCGGATTCGAACTCGCCTCACAACCACGGTTCGGTCCTCGTCCGTCACCTTCTCCGGCTGTCATTCCGCCGGTTTCTGGAGCGCATTCGTGAAACTACCGCTCTCCATAGGGCCTGTCAACTGCAAAGCACAACATATTGTGTTGACTGCGCAACTTACCGCTTTTTCGCGCTCTCCAACACCGCTCTCCTCGAAAATCCGCCCAATCCGCTGTGGATTTTGCGCCCCACCCGCGCCAATCGCGGACTTCCACCCCGCTACCACTCGCCTTCGCCGGTCCCACCGAGGCCGCTCAAGCCCCAAATAGCCCCACGTGCACCTACCGAGACTAGGAGCCTCCCCGCCCCCGCACAAGGCGCAGGACCGGTGCAACCCACTGTGGACCCAGGTGCAAAAGTGGAAATGCCGGTACCCAACCCGCTGCAGCCTCAAACCACCAGCATGCAGTCCCCATACGAATAAAACCGGTACCCCGCCTCCACGGCATGGCGGTACGCCGCCAGCACCCGCTGCCTGCCAGCATCCGGCTCGCCCTCGGGCGCCGCCATCGCCGACACCAGCATCACCAGCGTCGACTCCGGCAGATGAAAGTTCGTCACCAGCCCCGACACCACCCGGAACCGGTGCCCCGGCGATAAAAACATCGCCGTCGCACCCGAGTGCCCGCGGATCCCCTCCACCCACTCCGCACCGCTGCCCGCCTCCGCCGCTACCGCCTGCGCGGCTACATGCTCCAGCGTCCTCGTCGTCGTCGTCCCCACCGCGATCACCCGCCGCCCCTCGCGCAGCGCCCGCTTCAGCGCCTCCGCCGTCTCCTCCGGCATCGTGTACCGCTCCGCATGCAGCCGGATCTCCTCCACGTTCTCCACCCGCACCGGCTGAAACGTCCCCAGCCCCACATGCAGCGTAATCCGCCGCACCTCCACCCCGCGCCGCTCCAGCGCCTCCAGCACCTCCGGCGTAAAGTGCAGCCCCGCCGTCGGCGCCGCCGCCGATCCTACCTGCCGCGCATACACCGTTTGATACCGCTCCCGATCCTCCTCCGAATCCGGCCCCGCCGCCTGCTCTCTCCGGATATACGGCGGCAGCGGCATATGCCCGATCCGGCTCACCACGCCGTAAAAATCCTCCACCGGCGCAAACCGCAGCGTCCGCTCCCCATAGCACCCCACCGACAGCACCTCGGCCGTCAGCACCGGCGCATCCGCTGTTGCATGTCCGCTCTCCCCCGCCTCGAAGAACAGCAGCCTCTCCCCCGGAACCACCTTCTTCGCCGGCCGCGCCAGCACCTTCCACACCTTCCCCTGTGGCTGCCCCAGCGGCTCCCCTACATCTGGCGTTTGCAAGGCAGGTTCCGCCTCGACCTCCTCCGTCAGCAGAATCTCAATCGTCCCCGTCGGTTCCGGCGAGCTCTCGTGGCGCTTCGCCCCCGCCCTCCGCGCAAACAATCGCGCCGGCAGAACCCGCGAATCGTTCAGCACCAGCAGATCGCCCGCCTGCAGCAGCTCCGGCAGCTCACGAAACCACCCATCGCGCACCGCTCCGCTCGCGCGGTCCAGCACCAGCATCCGGCTCGACCCGCGCTGCGCCGGCGGATGCTGCGCAATCAACTCCTCCGGGAGCTCAAACCCAAACTCCGAAACCCTCATACTGCGTTATCCCTATTCCCGAGTCCCGTTTCCGCCATCTCCACCGCCCGGTCCAGACACGCCTGCACCGCCTCCACCGTCACCTCGCCCGCCGGAATATGCCGCGGCCACGCGATCACCACCGTCGAAAACGGCTTCGGAATCACAAAGCGGTCCCACGACTTCAGCTCCCACCGCCGCTCCGGCACCGCGTGAAAACAACCCACCCAGGTCCCACCAGGCGCAACCGACTGCGCCAGCAGCGCCGCCCCCGGCTTGGCCACATACATCGGCCCGCGCGGCCCATCCGCCGTCACCGCGCAGATGTGCCCCTCCGCATACGCCGCCTGCATCTGCCGCAGCCCCGCCGCGCCGCCCCGCGAGCTCGACCCCCGCACCACCCGGAAGCCCAGCAGCCGCACCGTCCGCGCAATCAACTCGCCGTCAAAGCTCGCACTGATCAGGATCGCGATCTGCTTCCCCCGGAACCGGTGTGCGCACACCAGCAGCGCCCGATGCCAGAACGCAAACACCGTCGGGCCCGGAATCAGGTCGCCCCGCACCACCCCCGGCTCCATCCGGCCTTCATACCGCAGCGTGCTGCCAAGCAGCCGGATCAGCAGCGCCGCCACCGGAGGCACCACGGCCAGCGCCACCCGCTGCCCCAACGTTAGCCGCCGCCCGCCCGCACCATCCGCCGCACTCACCGCACCAGTCTAACGTCCGAATCTCAGCCCTCCGCCCGGGCTATGGGGCTCCGAGCAAGGCCCCGCCGAATACGGCCTTCCAAACCAGCCGTCATCCTGCGCGAAGCGGCTCGCCCGGCGAGCCGCGCAATCTCAACACATCATGCGGCGTGTCTGCCGCTCGCATCCTTGCTCCTGCTATTTCGACAGCTGACTAGTTCCGAAGGGCCGCATCACTTCAACTACGCTCCGGGCCAACAAGTATGGAACCAGCGCGCAAGCAGTGGCAATCATTGCGCAATCTGCGATCTCCCGCTCAGTCGGAGCTTTCCGCCAAGCCTGTATGAGAACGAAAATCCCGACCACCGCCCCGATCATTGAGAGTACCCACAAAGCGCGCGTTAGCAGTTGCATCGCGTCAGTGTATCGCCACCTCTCATCAAGGAAAAGGGCCTCACCGAAATCCCTACTGAAGGCAGCCTTACTCGCGATTCTCATAAATAATTTACCGATAATCGATAAAAATATATTGACAATTGCGTCTCTGTGGACGAAGATTCACGTCCATATGCCACCCCAAGGAGAGATCGGACTCATGCAGCCTGAAATCGAAGCAAGACTCACCAAAGTCAGAAAAATCAGCGGCTTTCTCCGGTTTTTGTGCGTGCTGTATATGCTCAGCTGCGCCTGGGCTCTTTATATAACGGCTCGAGGGCCCATCTTTCACCACGGACCCTATTGGGGTATCGGAACCGCCTGGTATACGTACGGCGGTGTCGAATTCAAGGTGTACAGCCTGCTCACCCGCGAAACGGGTGATCTCAGCCGTGGCCTTCGCCCTCTATTGGGGAGCCGCCATCCTCTGCGGCATTGAACTCTTTCGCCTGCTCGGCTTCTACCGCCGCGGCGAAATCTTCACCACCAGGTCCGCACGCCAGATTCGCCGTTGGGGTCTCGCCTGTGTCGGAATGGGCATTGTGAAATTCGCATATGCATTCCTTCCACTCGTGGTTCACAACTCCAGACTTCGGGCTACGGACATTAGCACGCTCCTGAGCACCGCGCTAATCGGCCTGATGATCGTCGCCATCTCATGGTTCATGGAGATGGCGGCCCAGATCCGCGAAGAAAACGAACTCACGGTCTGACGGAGACTCCAATGCCCATCGTCGTAAACGTAGACGTTATGCTCGCGCGAAGAAAAATGCGTTTGAACACGCTAGCAGAGCTCGTCGGCATCACCCCGCAAAATCTCTCCGTGCTCAAAACCGGACGCGCCAAAGCCATCCGCTTCAGCACCCTCGAACGTCTCTGCGAAGTCCTCGAGTGCGCCCCCGGCGACCTCCTGGAGTACGAACGAAGCCCAACCACAAATACATCAACTCAAGAGCCCGAGGAGTCCCTCTCGCGCGACCGATAGCGCCGTGAGTGGTCTGCTCTCATCCAAGTAGCGCCGCCCGCCCGCACCATCCGCCGCACTCACCGCACCAGTCTAACGTCCGCCACAATCCCGACCTCCTACTCCGCATCCACGCCTCGGACGAGCATTCGTTACCGCTCTCGCCTCGCTCGCGCCAGGTGGCGCAGCTTCTCGGGATTGCGCACAACGTAAATCGCCTGGATCACCTCGCCCTCAATCTCGAACGCCGTAGTCTGCACCGCTCCCTCAGGCGAATCCACCACCACGCCCGGCAGACCGTTCACCAGCGCAAGGCGCATCGTAAAATCGTCGCGCCACCACGCATCCGGACGCTTCCGCGTAACCTCCACCAGGAAGCGAGACACTGGATCGGCGCCCTCCACAGCCTTCAGCGCGGCCCGTACCTTGCCGCCGCCATCTGTAATCACGCGAACGTCGCTCGCAAGCAGTTGTGTGAGCGCACCCAGATCGCCGGATGCGACTGCCGATGTAAATGCTTGCATCAGACGCGCGTGCTTCGCATCCACAGCGGCGGCTTGCGGTGAGGTCGCGCCGCGTGGGCGGGCCGCGCGCACCTTCGCGCGTGCCCGCGACCCGAGCTGTCGGCAAGCTGCTTCGCTCCGTTCCAGTGCTGTCGCCACCTCGCTGAAAGAGAAATCGAACACATCATGCAGCAGGAAGGCCGCTCGCTCCAGTGGTGATAGTCGATCGAGTGTCAGCAGCAGCGCGAACGACAGATCCTCGGCCAGCTCCGCGCGGCTGTCAGGCGTCAGGGCAGTGGTATCCAGAATTGGTTCCGGCAGCCACGGGCCCACGTACTCCTCGTGGCGCGTTCGAGCCGAAGTCAGCATGTCCAGACAGATTCGTGTGGTCGTGGTCATCAGGAACGCCTTCGGCTCCGACACTTCTTCGAGATCAGTGCCATGCCAGCGCAGGTACGCCTCCTGCACCGCGTCCTCCGCGTCCGCCATTGAGCCAAGCATGCGATAGGCAAGACCGAGCAGTCGACGGCGGTGCGGCTCGAAACTTGCCGCAGGATTCGTTGTGGAACTCGTGGTGCTCACGTCATGCGCCTTGCTCAATTGCCATGCGGCGCGAGCGCGTGAGTGCGATCCAGCCCAGGACGATTGCGATCAGTCCCAGCACGAACGCCACCGCTCCGCCAACCACTCCGTTGCCAGTTCCCGGACCACCCGTAGCGACAGCCAGATTCAATCCGCCATTGATTCCCGCGATTGGTCCCGCGACTAAGGCCACAAGAGCTCCGAGACGCCCAGACTTGCCGGTGCGCCGGACGCCACGATACAGCGCCACGCAGCCGCTCGCCACGGCTGCCAGCGCAAGCAGCGCGGCGGCAGTGGCCCACAGTCGCCGCAGCGTCACTCCATGGACCGTGGTCGGCGCAGCTTCGGAAGTATGTGCCGCCAGCAGAACGGCATACACCAGCCCCGCAAAGAGAACTGCGACAACCACCGCCGCCAACAGTATCGCCACCGTTCGTTTCATAGCTCGTTTAACCCGTCCCTTCTCAGAGTCAGGACGACACAGCTCACCAGAGTGTGACATACCTTTTTCAGAGCCGGGTCCCAGTCATCGACCGCTCATCTTCAAGTGCATGCTTTCATCAACTTACGCGCCCCACCCCTAACTTCAGCCCGAAACTCCCCTGTCAAGCCCCAAAGCCACCTAACCCACTCAATCCAGACCACTTTTACGTGTTACTTAACCCATCCCAACCTGCTATCCTTAACTTAAGGGGAGAAAATAACAATCCCGCGGAGGCGACCCGCCGCACCACCGGTCGCGTCCCACCGTAACCCTCCTGTTTAGACGATTTTAGCCAGAAGTCACCTGTTTTGAAGAATTTACAAGCTGTATCAGCCGCCATCACTATGAAACCAAAGAACTTGCCTCCAAAATACCCGGGGGGAGGGGGTACCCCCCGCTGGACAGGTAGCATAACCCTATGCTGATCCCTTCCATCGACCTCATGGGCGGCCGCATCGTGCAGCTCGTCCAGGGCGAAAAGCTCAAGCTCGCATTCGACGACTTCGAGTACTGGATCGACCGCTTCTCCAGCTACCCGCTGGTCCAGCTCATCGATCTCGACGCCGCCATGCGCCAGGGCGAGAACCGCGCCCTCATCGAGACCATCGCCAGCCGCCTGCCCTGCCAGGTCGGAGGCGGCCTCAAATCCGCGGACGACGGCCGCCGCCTGCTCGACCTCGGCGCCCGCCGGGTCATCTACGGCTCCAGCCTCTTCGGCCCGGCCGAATCCGGCGAGCCGCGCCGCCACAAAGTCATCCGGCTCGAATTCGCCGAGAGCCTCAAGGCCGCGCTCGGCGAAGAAGCGCTCTGCTTCTCGGTCGACACCAAGGCCGGACGCGTCGCCGTCAAAGGCTGGAAGGACTCCGTCGACCTGACGCCCGAGGAAGCCGTCACCTGGCTCGAAGACGCCTGCGCCGCCTTCCTGTACACCCATGTCGATACGGAAGGCACCATGTCCGGCTTCCCCATCGACGTCGCCGCCATCCTGCGCGCCTGCACCGCAAAGCAGCTCATCGTCGCCGGCGGCATCAAGGAACGCCGCGAGATCGACGAGCTCGACGCCATGGGCGTGGACGCCGTCGCCGGAATGGCCGTCTACTCCGGCGCCATCGACGCCTGACGCAGCTTGCAGCCGCGCCCGCTGCCTCGGCATCCATAAGGACTGAACCGCGGGCAAGAAATTGGAGGAGCAATGGAGTATGTGAATCTCGGCCGCACCGGCCTCAAAGTGTCGCGCATCTGTCTCGGCTGCATGAGCTACGGCACGCCGCCGCCGGGCCTGCGCCGTCCAGGTTCCAACGACTGGAGCCTCAACGAGGAGCAGAGCGCGCCCTTCTTCAAACAGGCGGTCGAGCTCGGCATCAACTTCTTCGACACTGCCAACGTCTACGCCACCGGCGACAGCGAGCGCGTCGTAGGAAACTGGCTCAAAGCCAACCTCAAGCGCGAGGACATCGTGCTCGCCACCAAGGTGAACGGTCAGATGCGCGAAGGCCCGAACGGTCAGGGCCTTTCCCGCAAGGAGATCTACTTCGAGCTCGACGAGAGCCTTCGCCGCCTGCAGACCGACTACGTCGATCTCTACTGGATTCATCGCTGGGACGCCTCCACTCCCATCGAAGAAACGCTGGAGGCGCTCAACGACGTGGTGCGCGCCGGTAAGGTTCGCTATCTCGGCGCATCTTCCATGTGGGCCTGGCAGTTCTCGAAGGCGCTCTACACCGCGCGCGAGCACGGCTGGTCCCGCTTCGTCGCCATGCAGAATCACTACAACCTGATTTACCGTGAGGAGGAGCGCGAGATGCTTCCCCTCTGCAGCGATCAGGGCATCGCCGTCACACCCTGGAGTCCGCTGGCGCGCGGCAGGCTCGCCCGGCCAGCCGATGCTGAACCGACCAAGCGACTCGAAACCGACCAGTTCGGCAAATCGATCTACCCGGCCGGAGCCGAGGCCGACCGCGTCATCGTCGACCGCGTGCAGAAGATCGCCGGCGACCGCCGCGTCCCCATGGCGCAGATCGCATTGGCCTGGATGCTTTCGAAGCCGGTCATCACCTCACCCATTGTGGGCGCAACCAAGCCGAACCATCTGCAGGATGCAACGGCAGCGGTTTCGCTAAAGCTTACGCCGGAGGAGATTCAGACGCTCGAAGAGCCATACGTACCTCACGCTGTCGCGCCCAGGCTCGCAGTCTAGGCTTCTTCAGCACGGAAGCCGGACACTCACGCCTGCCCGTTGCAGCTCACCCTTCAGCGCGCGTGAGTCCGTGACGCCAAAGTGGAAGATGCTGGCCGCAAGCGCAGCGTCCGCTTTGCCGATGCCGAAAACTTCTGCAAAGTGCTGTGCCGAGCCCGCGCCGCCGGACGCGATCACCGGGATCTGCACCGCCTCGCTCACCGCCGCGGTCAGTTCGCAGTCGAAACCGGTGCGCATGCCGTCGGTGTCCATGCTGGTCAGCAGGATCTCGCCCGCGCCGCGCTGCTCGGCCTCGCGCGCCCACTCGACCACGCGCCGCCCGGTCGGCTTGCGGCCTCCGGCGACGTAGACCTCGGCTTCGGCAGGCGATTTGTCGCCACGTCGTGCGTCGATGGCGACGATCACCGCCTGCGCCCCGAAGCTTGCGCCGATTTCGCCAATCAGCTCCGGCCGCGCAATCGCAGCCGAGTTGATGGACACCTTGTCCGCGCCCGCTGTGAAAACGGCTTCAGCATCCTCCGCAGTTCGAACACCACCGCCAACCGTGAACGGCACAAACAGCTTCGCCGCCGTCCGCTTCACCGTATCCAGCAACGTCCCGCGGCCCTCGTGCGTCGCCGTAATGTCGAGCAGCACAATCTCGTCCGCGCCCGCCGCCGCATGCCGATGCGCCAGCTCCGCCGGATCGCCCGCATCGACGATATCGACAAACTGCACACCTTTGACCACCCGTCCGCCGCGCACATCCAGGCAGGCAATAATTCGCTTCGTTAGCATGAGATATCCAGGAAATTCCGTAACACCTGCAGGCCAACCTCGGCAGACTTCTCCGGGTGGAACTGCACGCCCATCACGTTGGCGCGCTCGACCGCCGCGGTGAACGTGCCGCCGTAATTTGTAACCGCCGCGGTATCCGGCGAGACCGGCGCGCGCCAGGAGTGCGTGAAGTAGACAAACGCGCCCTCTGGAATTCCCCGCAGCAGCCGCGAGTCGGGCCGAATCTGCTCGAGCGAGTTCCAGCCGACATGCGGCGACTTCAATTCCGCGCCGTTGAAGGTCGCCGGAAAGCGCTCACACTTCGACGCGAAGTGGCACAATCCATCGGTCTCCGCCGCCTCGGTCGAGCCCTCATACAGCCACTGCAGCCCCACGCAGATGCCGAGAAACGGCTTGCCCGCTGCCGCGCTCTCGCGCACCGCCTGCGTCAGGCCCAGATCCTTCAGCAACTGCGTCGACTGAAAGTGCCCAACGCCGGGCAGCACGACCTTATCCGCCGCGTGCACGTCCGCGGGCGATTGCGTCACCACAACGTCGTCAGCGCCCAGATACTTCAGCGCCTTCACCACGCTGGTCAGATTGCCCGCTTTGTAATCAATGACTGCGATCATGCGATGTCCGAGGAACCCTCAGTGCGTTGCGGGTATGAGAATGCAGAGCAACAATCCGAAGGCAACAGCTAAAACGCGTGCCCAGCCCCGTCCAAACGCCGCGGCGATCGTCCCGAGCGATGCAACAGCAATTCCGATCAAGATCCACAAGCCATTTGAGAAAGGGCTGTCTACGTACGCTGTGGAGGACGCAACTAAGTACTTCTCTGCTGATATACGGCAGGCGACTGCTGCGATAAGAAGCACGACGCCCGACCTGAAAATTAGGACACGCCATTCGCGGTGTACAGTCGAATTCACAGCAGCCCCTTGGTGCTCGGTAGCATTTCCCTCATGCGCTCATCGCGGCTGCATGCGCCGCGCAACGCCCGCGCGAATGCCTTGAAGATGGCCTCGATCTTGTGATGGTTGCTGCGGCCATACATCGTCTTCACGTGGACGTTGGCCTTCGCTCCGCGCGCGAAGCCCTCGAAGAAGTCGGTCAGCAGCTCGGACTGGAAGTCGCCGACCATGGGCACGTTCACCTGGTCATCGACCGCATACGCTGTGCGCCCGCTCAGGTCCACCGCAGCTACGGCGAGTGTCTCGTCCATCGTCATCACGAAGTATCCCGCGCGCAGGATGCCCTTCTTGTCGCCGAGCGCGTTGGCGAACGCCTCGCCCAGCGCGATGCCGACGTCCTCGACGGTGTGGTGCTGGTCCACGTCGAGGTCGCCGGTGCACTTCAGCGTCAGGTCGAAGCCGCCGTGACGCGTGAACAGCTCCAGCATGTGGTCGAAGAAGCGGATGCCGGTGGAGACCGAATACTGTCCCTGGCCGTCGATGGTGAGCGTCAGCGCGATCTGCGTCTCCGTGGTCTTGCGATCGATCGTCGCGGTCCGAATTGCCTCAACGTTACTCAAATTCGCGCTCTCCTTCTGCCGTGCGGCCATGCGCCGGTACAGCCTCGACCGGGGTCCAGCCAATCTCTTCGAGCGACTCGCGCAACGACTCGAGTCCGCGGGTCACATGCTCCTCGATGCCGACGGTGATGCGCACGTAGCCATCGCAACCGGGATCGGTGGAGCGGTCGCGCAGCAGCACGCCGCGCGCTCGCATCGCCTTCACCAGCGCGGCGTGTTTGGGTCCGATCTTCATCAGCACAAAGTTGGCGTGGGTGGGAAAGTACTCGACGCCCATCGCGCGCAGGCCCTCCATCATGCGTGCGCGGCCGGTGTTCACCTCGCGCGCATACCACTGCACGTAAGCGTCGTCGGCGAGGGCGACGGGAAGACAGTCGAGCGCGGGCCCGTTGACGTTGTACGGCGAGCTGACCTTGCGCACATACTGCATCAGCTCGGCCGCGCCCGCCAGCATGCCGATGCGCAGGCTGGCGAGCCCGTAAGCCTTGGAGAACGTGCGCGCGAGCAGCAGGTTGGGCACCTTGCCGATATCGCCCAGCACGGTTTCGCCGTGGAAGTGGTAGTACGCCTCATCCACCATCACCGCGGCCTGCGGCGCTGCGGCGCAGAGCGCCAGCACCTGGTCGCGGCTGACAATCGCGCCGGTGGGATTGTTCGGTGAGGACACCATGATGAGCTTGGTGCGCGGAGTGATCGCCGCGATGAATCGCTCGAACGGGAAGGCCAGCGTTTCGTCTGCCTGCACGCGCACCAGGCGCTCGCTCATCATGCGCGCGCTCACCTCATACATGAAGAAGGTGGGCGTCGAAATCATCGCTTCGTCGTCTTCTTCGAGGAACGCGGCACAGAGCAGATGGATGGCCTCATCCACACCGTTGGTCAGCAGCACCTGATTCGCGTCCAGGCCGAAGTGCGCGGCGGTAATGCGCTCCACGCCTTCACGCTCAGGATATTTCGTGAGGCCCTCGGCCGTAGTCTGCCGCAGCCGTTCGATGACTTTCGGCGAGGCGGCAAACGTGTTCTCGTTGAAGTCGAGGCGGAGCGCGTCGCGCCCGGCCAGCGGCGGGTGGTACTCCGGCATGGACAGCACAGGGCGGCGCGGCGTAACAGTCACGCCGGTGGCCGCGGCGTTGCGGTTAAGTTCGGTCGCGGCGCTCATCGCATCTTCACCCGCACGCTTGCGGCGTGTCCTTTCAGGCCCTCGGCCTCGGCCAGGATGATCACGTGCGGACCTACGCTGCGCAGCGCAGCGCGCGTGTACTCCTGCACGGTGATGACCTTGACGAAGTCCATGACGCTCAGGCCGCCGCGCACACGGCCGGTGCGGCCCGTAGGCAGCACGTGGTTTGGGCCGGAGATGTAGTCGCCCATGGACTGCGGCGAGTAGTCGCCGACGAACACGGACCCGGCGTTGGTGACCCAGGCCAGATCGGCGGCAGAGTCCACCGTCAGGTGCTCGGGCGCGAGCCGGTTGGTGAGCTCGCGGGCCTCTGCAACGGTTTCGGTCACAAATATGGTTCCTTGCGCCTGGATCGCCTGCTTCGCGATGTCGTTTCCCTTCGCCTGCGTCTTCACCTCGCGCGCTACTTTGTCCGCCAGCTTCCCGCTGCTGGTGATCAGAATGGCGAGCGCCTCGGGGTCGTGCTCGGCCTGCGCGACCAGGTCGGCGGCAATGCCCGCCGGATCGCCCATCTCGCTGGTGACAACAATTTCGGTTGGACCGGCGGGCATGTCGATGCCGCATTCGCCGGAGACCAGCACTTTCGCAGCCGTAACGAACAGATTGCCCGGCCCGACAATCTTGTTCACGCGCGCGATGCTACCGGTGCCGTACGCCATGGCAGCAATCGCCTGCGCCCCGCCGATGCGGTAGAACTCGGTGACGCCGGCGAGATGTGCGGCCGCCAGCGTCTCACGCGCGGGCTTGGGCGAGCAGACCACAATACGCGGCACGCCGGCCACACGCGCCGGAGTCACCGTCATCAGCAGCGTGGAGGGCAGCGGATAGCGCCCGCCCGGGACATAGCAACCCACCGATTCAAGCGGCCGCACGATCTGCCCCACCTGGATGCCTGTCCCTGAGGTGCGCGTCCACTCCGCCGGTCTTTGCGCCTCGGCGAAGGCGCGGATGTTGGCCTGCGCGAGTTGTATCGCTTCGCGCAATGCGGGCGCGGTGGCTTCCCAGGCGGCCTGCATCTCCGTCGGAGTGACCCGAATCGCCGTGCCATTCTTCAGTCCGTCGAACTGCTCCGCGTACTTCAGCAGCGCGCGGTCGCCCTTCTTCCGGACGTCGCCGACGATCGCGCGGACCGTCTTCTCCACCTTCGAGATATTGAGCGCGCCACGCTGCTCCAGCGCAGCGAGGATCGCCTCAGCCTGCCGCCTGCCGCGCCCAAATGTCTTCACTACCTTCATGCCCAGGCTCCCGCGCTACACCACAACCTTGCTCAGCGGATACTCGACGATGCCGGTTGCCCCCGCAGCCTTCAGCTTGGGAATCACCTCGCGCACCACCGATTCGTCAATGATCGTGTTCAGCGCCACCCACGCGGGGTCGCTGAGGTGCGAGATGGTCGGCGAGTTCAGAGCCGGCAGCTGCGCCACAATCGTGTCGAGCGAGTCCTTGGGCGCGTTCATCATCAGACCCACGCGGCCCTGTGCGGCGATGGCGGCGTTCAGCATCAGCGCGATGTTTTCGATCTTGCGCTTCTTCCACTCGTCGCGGAAGGCGCTCTTGTTGGCGATGAGCTGGGTCTCGCTCTCCATCAGCGTCTCGATGATGCGCAGGCGATTGGCGCGCAGACTCGATCCGGTCTCCGTCACCTCGACGATGGCGTCGGCCAGCGTGGGCGGCTTCACTTCGGTGGCGCCCCAGCTGAACTCCACCTTCACGGGAATCTTGCGCGAGGCGAAGTAGCGCTTGGTGAACTCGACCAATTCGGTCGCGATGATCTTGCCGGCGAGGTCTTCCGGCTTCTGAAACGGAGAGTCCTCGGGCACGGCGAGCACCCAGCGCACCTTCTGGCGGCTCTGCTTGGAGTAGGTGAGGCTGGTCACGTACTCCACGTCGGTCTCGTTTTCCAGCACCCAGTCATTGCCGGTCAGGCCCGCGTCCAGCGCGCCGTGCTCCACATAGCGCGCCATCTCCTGCGCGCGCACCAGCATGCACTCGATCTCCGCGTCGTCCACGGTGGGGAAATAGCTGCGGCCGTTGGCGTAGATGCGCCAGCCGGCGCGCTCGAACAGCGCGACGGTCGCGTCCTGCAGACTGCCCTTGGGGATTCCGAGCTTCAGTTTGTTCGGCATCTACCTGGCCTCCGTTCCGACACAGATCGGCTTGGTGAAGCAGCTGACCGTGCCTTCGTGGCACACCAGGCCATCGCCTTCGACCTCGACCTTGAACAGCAGCGCGTCGTTGTCGCAGTCGGTCGCGGCGCTGACGATCTTCAGCCGGTTGCCGCTGGTCTCGCCCTTCATCCACAGCTTCTTGCGGGTGCGGCTCCAGAAGGTGACGAAGCCGGAGTCCAGCGTCTTCTGGTAACTCTCTTCATTCAGGAAGCCGAGCATCAACATCTCGCCGGACTTTGCGTCCTGCACGATGCCCGGGACCAGTCCGCCGTCCTTGGCGAAGTCGATCGTGGGTGCGTTCTGTACTGCCATGGTGTTCTCTCTCCAGTCTGGTGTCGGCCCGGTGCGGTCCGCGCGCAGCAAAAAGGCCCGCTCGCGGGTTGCGCGTCGGCGGGCCTTAGGAAATCCGTGTGTGCTGTTGCTATCTCGCCGCACCGGACACTGCCGCCAACACGCTGTGCGCGTGATGATGGTGAGGATGCCCGTGGTGCTGGATCGCAAAGCTCATTGCATTCAGGCTAGCTGGCGGCCTGCGGCTTGTCAAACGTAGATGTCACTGAATGGGCAAGCGACGTTTGCCTTCGGCCATCCTGTCCGCAGCCGTTATATCTTTAGGAAGGCGTTCTTTTGCCCCACAGAGTCAGCGAGCCGCACCTGGCTGCCATGGTTCCGGCGGCGGCGGCGCACGATTGGAGAAAGATGGCAGCATTCAGGATTTTCAACCGGAGCACTGTGGCCGCAGCCCTGCTCTTCGGCATGGGCGCGGTAGCGGGCCTCGGCGCGGCGAACGCGCAGAACCGCGTCGGGCCGCCGCCTCCGGTTACGTATGACAACAAGTACGAGCTCTACGGCGGCCTGCAGTACATGAACTTCAAAGCCGGCGAGGACCTGCCCAAGCGCATGAACCTGGGCGGCGTGGAGATCATGGGCACCCGGTGGCTCAGCCCGCGCCTGGGCGTTTCGCTGGATTACCGCGGCGATGCCGGAACCACGCAGGTGTTGCCCAATGCGGGCATCTACGGCATTCACCGTCCGCTGGTGTATATGAACGCCGGGCTGGCAGGGATTCAGTATCGCGGCCCCAAGAACCAGCACGCCGCGATCAACTACCACGCGCTTGCCGGAGGAGCGTTCGGCGTGTTCGACGCGGGCACGCAGGGCGCCGGACCGGGCAACGTGTTCAACGCGACCCAGAACGCACGGCTGGTCGGCCTGTACAAGAACCACGCCGCGATGATCGTCGCGCTCGGCGGCAGCCTGGACATCAACCGATCGAAGAACTGGGCGCTGCGCGTCTCGCCCGACCTGATCCTGGAGCACTTCGGCAACGAGACCCGGCAGTTCTTCGCGATCTCGGGCGGCGTCGTGTACCGGTTCCCGCCGCGGAAGGCGAAGAAGTAGCCATGGAGGGGATGCGCGAACTGCTTCGCGGCTCTCTGGCCCGCAGCCTCGCCGGAGTCCGTGACGAGGACCGCCTTGCGGCAGCTTGGACTGTGGCCTGCGGGCGGGCGCTGGCGGAGCGGGGAGCGGTGACCGAGTACGCGAACGGCATCTTGCGCATCGAGGTGAGCGACAGCGTGTGGCTGCGGCAGATGGAGTCGCTGCGCGGCACGCTCGAGCGCGACATGAGCCGCATCTCCGGAGTGAAGGTCGAGCGCATCGAGTTCAAACTGAAGCGCGGCAAGCGATAAGCGAAATTGAAAGCAAGGAACCCAATGCCATGGCGGAAAACAGCGGAGTAACCGAGAAGGACGTGCTGCGGGTGGCTGAACTGGCCAACCTGGAGCTGACCCCGGACGAGGTACCGCGCATGCAGCGCGACCTGAACGCCATTCTCGGCCATGTGGCCGAGCTGCAGCAGCTGGACACCGAAGGCGTGCCCGCGATGTCGCAGGTGGGCCAGATGCTCGGCGCGCAGGTGGAAGCCTCAGGCGCAGCGCTTCGGCCGGACCAGGTGCGGCCTTCGCTCGATCGCAAGCTGGTCATGGCGGCGGCCCCGGAGACGGATGGCCGCTTCTTCAAAGTTCCCAAGGTGATCGAACGCTAGCTTTTCAGCTGCAGGAAGGCGCTTGAGCAGTATGACGATTGACGAGGTACGCACAGGGCTCGCGAACGGCAGCATCACCGCGACATCCATCGCCGAGCAGCACTACGCGCGCATCGCCGCGGACGATGGCCCCGACGGCAAGGACATTCATAGCTTCCTCGCGCTCAGCCGGGAGCGCGCCCTCGCGCAGGCGGCAAAGATGGACGCGCTCGCGAAATCCGGCGAGGCGCTGCCTCCGCTGGCTGGCGTGCCCGTCGGCATCAAGGATGTGCTGACCATGGTCGGCTCGCCTGCGACCGCGGGCTCGCGGATTCTTGAGGGCTACATGCCTCCGTACGACGCCACCTCGGTCGTGAAGCTGGAATCCGCCGGCGCGGTGCTGCTGGGCAAGCTCAACTGCGACGAGTTCGCCATGGGCTCCTCCAACGAGAACTCCGCGTACGGGCCGGTACGCAATCCGCGCGCGCTCGATCGCGTGCCTGGAGGATCGTCCGGCGGCTCAGCCGCGGCGGTTGCGGCCGGGTTTGCGACGGCTTCGCTGGGCACCGACACCGGCGGCTCCATCCGTCAGCCGGCGGCCTTCTGCGGCGTCGTCGGCGTGCTGCCCACCTACGGACGCGTGAGCCGCTACGGCCTGATCGCCTTCGCTTCTTCGCTTGATCGCGTTGGCCCCTTCGCGCTGAATGTGCGCGACGCGGCAACCATGCTGAGTGTGATCGCCGGACATGACCCCATGGACGCCACTTCGGCAGACCGACCCGTGGGCGACTACACCGGCGCGCTGGACAAGCCGGTCAAGGGCCTGCGTATCGGCGTGCCCGAAGAGTATTTCGGTGAGGGCCTCGACCCGGAGATCCGCAGCGCCATCGAGAACGCGCTCGACCTGCTGCGGAACGCAGGCTGCGAGATCAAAAAGATCAGTCTGCCGCACACGCGGTATGCGGTTCCGACGTATTACGTGATCGCCACCGCCGAGGCATCGGCCAATCTCTCGCGCTTCGACGGCGTGCGCTACGGGCTGCGCGCCAAGGGTGCCAACACGCTCTCCGCGATGTATCGCGAGACGCGCGACCAGGGCTTCGGCGCTGAGGTCAAGCGCCGCATTCTGCTTGGCACCTACGCGCTTTCCGCCGGATACTATGACGCCTACTACCGCAAGGCGCAGCAGGTGCGCACGCTGCTCACGCGCGACTTCCTCACCGCCTTCCACGACGTGGACGCTATCGTCACGCCGATGACACCCAGCCCCGCATTCAAGCTGGGCGAAAAGACCGATGACCCGGTGAAGATGTATCTGGAAGACATCTACACGGTGGCGGCCTCGCTCGCCGGGCTCTGCGGCATCAGCGTTCCCTGCGGAGCTACCGCCGCGGGCCTGCCGATTGGCGTACAAATCCTCGGGCGCCACTTTGACGAGGAGACCATCTTCCGAGTCGGACACGCAGTGGAATCCGGCCAGTAAGCCTGCGAGCGGCGCAACGAGTTCAGGCCGGAAGCGTGCGGGATTCGTAGTCCTCGCGCGATCCAGCCTCGCGGTCTTCTGTGTCGAGGTCGTCAAGCGTTGCTTGAGGCGCTCTGAAGGCGCGCTCCAGTTCCAGCGCGGCGAGAGCCGCAAACAGGAAGCTCCACTCCGACCACGCGCGAGTTTCGTTCCAGGTAGCGAAGAAGAAGGTCACAAGCATCATCGCGCTGGCGCCATAGAGTGCCATCCGCTCACGTCGGTGCAGATACCCGGCGCCCAGCCACACCGGCAGCCAGAGGAACCCGGCGATGCTGACAAGCTGAGGCAGATGCCAGGGTTTCAGCATGGAATACCAGCGAACCGCGTTCCACTGGTGCGCCCCGTTCGGGTACAGGTGATAGGCCACAGCCCGGGTGACTCCCCAGAACGCGACACAGAACGCCAGCGTGCCCAGCCATTTTCGCGAGCGCCAGTGCACCGCCAGAGCTACGGGGATGAGGAAGATCGCCGTCTCCCGCAGCGGCGCATCGATCAAAAAAGCACAGGCAAACGCAAGCGGACAGTCCAGGAGAATCCATGCCGTCGCCAGCCCAAATAGCACGACATGGGGGATGTCGTACGGATACCAGAGGGACTGCTCATACCGCGCGCCGTAGCTGGCATACAGGATCGCCAGCAGCAGGGCCCAGAGCAGCCAGACGTGCCGCAGGCGGAGCTGCCTGGAGGCGCGCAGGGTCCAGAGCCCGAAGCCGTTGAGTAGAAGCAGTCCGGCCAAAACGCATACGAGCTTGGCCGGGGTCATCGGCTCCGCTTGCGGCACATTGCGGCCGTATCTGCGGGCGACGCTTTGCAGCAGAGGGTTCTGCTCCGCCCAGTGCAACAGGGGAACCATCAGGTAGCGGCGCTGAAAGGGCTCCGGCGCCGTGCCCGAGGCATAATCATGCAGATTCAGATAGGAGGTGTTGACGTAGAAGATGGAGAGGACGCAGTGCGTCGTCGCGCAAAGCAGAACCAGGATCATCGCGGCGCGCCGCATCCAGAGTGAATCCCCTCTCCTCAGAGGGTTGATTATACGTAGCGGCTCCCGGCGGCAGCCCGCAGCCGGCACGCAACAGATTTGGTGCATGGTGTCATCCAACTTGCAGCGGATCCCGTTTTGCCGAAACTGTCCGCCAGGAAAGAGGATGGGCCATGCCGCAGCATTCGGTGAAGAAACAGACGCGCACATCCCCGGACTGGTTCGGGTCCTGCTCGTCCAGTGTCTCCAGCTGGCTCGGCTCCAAGTGGGGCTTCGCCGGCGCAGCGATGATCGTGTTGATCTGGGCAGCTATGGGGCCTCTGTTCCACTACTCCAACACCTGGCAGCTCGTCATCAACACCGGCACGACGATCGTCACTTTCCTGATGGTCTTTCTGATTCAGAACACGCAGAACCGTGACGCCCGGGCCATCAACCTGAAGCTGGATGAGCTGATCCGGGCCGTGCACAACGCCCGTAATACCATGATCGACATCGAGAACCTCAGCGATCTCGAGCTGGACGCGCTGCATACGCGCTACGAGCGGCTGAAGTCCGGCGCCAAGGCCCCGAAGAAGTCCCGGGCGGCGCTTTCCGCCAAATAACGCGAGTTCTCTGCACGCCTCCTCTACACTCGGAAGATGCACGGCGAGCCCTCCGGCACATCCGAATTTCCCATCACTCCGGGGCGCGTCATGGCGCTCGATCTCGGCAACAAGCGCATCGGCATCGCGGTCACCGATCCGCTGGGTTCCACCGCGCAGCCGCTGATGACGCTTTACTGCAAGTCGCCGCGCGCCGACCTGAAGTCCATCGCCCGCCTCATCCGCAAGCATCAGGTGACGGAGGCTGTCGTCGGCAAGCCGCTGCACATGTCCGGCGAGACCAGCCCACGCGCTGCAAGGGCCGAGGAGTTCGCTGCCCTGCTCCGCGAACTGACCAGCATTCCCGTGCATCTGTGCGACGAACGCCTGACCTCCTGGGATGCGCACCAGCTTCTGGATCAGGTCTCCGGGCCGCGCCGCACCGCAGCGGACCGGCAGGAGCGCAAGCGAGTCATCGACCAGGTCGCGGCCGTGCTGATTCTGGAGAGCTTTCTCGAGACTCGCAAACAGCAGCACGTCCGCACTGCAGAAGAGCCAGCGGAGCCCTAGCGTCTACTGCTGCTGCGGGTCGCCCCCTGAGATTGCGTAGTAGCCCTTGCGCGCCTGGACCTTCAGAGCCTTGCCGCAGCTCAGGTCGATCTTGCGGTAGGTGCCGTCGGCCTTCTCGTTGGTGGGCGTATAGCTCAGCAGATACTGAGTCCGCAGTTCGTCCTGGATCTGGGCGAATGCGTCTTCGAGTTTGCGACCGTTGTTGCCCACGTTGATCACGCGGCCGCCGGTATCGGTCGCCAGCCGGTCCATATCCCGGTCGCCCGAGTAGCCGAAGCCGCCATAGAAGCCGCGGTCGGCGATCAGGATGACGTACACAATGGAGTTGGCCTTCTGCGCCGCTTCGGTGGCCGTCTTCAAGGTCTCCTGCGAGCCCTGGTCCTCGCCATCAGTGAGAATGATGATGACCTTGCGTCCGGCTTCGTTCGAAAGCTTGTCATGCGAGGCCAGGAAGACGGCGTCGTAGAGCAGCGTGCCGCGCGGGCTGCCGTTGCCGGTGACCGATCCGGTGCCGGCGCCGGTGTTGATGCTGGCCTTGTTGAGCGCGCGGCTGATCTCGCTGGCGCGGTTGGTGTAGTCCGCCAGCAGGTCCACGTTGATGTCGAAGGAGATCAGGAAGGCCTCGTCCTTGGGCTTCAGCACGTCGCGCAGAAACTCGGCCGCTGCCTGCTGCTCGATCGGAAGCACGTTCTGCTGCGAGCCGGAGGTGTCCAGCAGAATGCCGATGGTGAGCGGCAGCTTTTTCTCCTGGGTGAAGTTCTTGATGGTCTGCGGGGACTTGTCTTCCAGCAGGGCGCAGTCGCTCTTGGCGAGATTGGTGATGAAGCCCTGCTTGTCGCGCGCGGTGAAGTAGATATCCACCAGATTCACGTTCTGGTGCAGCGTAGTCACGGCATCGTCCTGCTCGGGCGGCGGAGGCGCATCGGAGGCGGGTGGAGGACCGGAGGGCGAAGGGGCCTCCTGCGCCCACAACGCGGGGGCGGGCAGGAGGGCGAGCAGCAGAGCGGCACAGGTGAGCAGCGAACGCATATTGCTATAGACGTGCAAACAAGGGCTCAGGTGTGAGTGGCTGGCCGCATTCGGCGCGGACCGCAACGCGGGTCCATCGGCCCGCGTCCAACCATAGTAGCGCTTAACTCCGCGGGATGACGCGGTTTGGCGGGCGCTGTTAGTCTCAAACCTGGAGAAAGATCGAATCATGGCGTTGAGGAAGAGCATAGTCGCAGGATCGCTGGCGCTGCTGATGGCCGCCCCGGGATGGACGCAGCAGGAGGCGCAGCAGGCGATTCCCGACGCTCCGCGGCCGCAGACCAATATCCAGACCAACGGCGTCACCCCCGGCATGGGCACCACCTCCTCCAGCTCCGAGTCCGGCCAACCCGATGCGCCTGCGGGCCAGCCGGGTCCGCCGACGACCGTGGCCGCAACGCCCAACGCGCCTCAGCCCACCACGCCGCCCAACGACCAGCCGCTGGAGAGCCTGACCACCTTCGTCACCCGCGTCAACTACGTGATCCTTCCCTTCACGGTGAAGGACAACAAGGGCAACCTGATCGCCGGGCTGAAGCCGCGCGATGTGCAGGTGTTTGAGAACGGCGTGTACCAGCCGATCCGCTTCTTCTCCGAGGATCCGATGCCGATGTCGGTCGCGCTGGTGATCGACCAGAGCATGACGCGCGAGAACATGGACCGGGTGAACAATGCGCTGGGCGCGCTGCAGGGCGCCTTCGCGAAGTATGATGAGATCGCCGTCTATACCTACAACAAAGCGCCCAAGCTGGTCACTGATTACACCGGCGCGCAGAGTCCGCGGCTGACGCAGGCAGTCGAGCAGGCGAAATCGAGCGGACGCGAGAGCTATCTCGCGGGCGACCTCGGCGGTCCGATGTCGTGCACCACCTGCATCAACGGTCAGAACTTCGATCCCAATACCTCGGGCAATCGCGGCCACACCTCCCTGCAGGTCAATCCGCCGAAGGAAGTGCATCCGCTGAACGACGCGATCCTGGAAGCGGCGAAGACGCTGACGCACAAGCCGGTGGAGCGCCGGCGCGTAATCTACGTGATCTCGAACGGCGGCGAGTACGGCAGCCAGGCCAAGACCGGCGATGTCATCAAGTTCCTGCTGCGCAACAACATTGAGGTGGACGGCACGCTGGTGGGCGACAGCGCCATCTGGGGCCTCGGGTTCCTGGACAAGATGCATCTGCCGCTGCAGATGCGCGACAACGTGCTGATCGCGTACCAGAAGGCGACCGGCGGCCAGATCGATTCCGAGTTCCGGCTGGCCTCCATCGAGAAGAGCTTCCAGCGCGTTGCCAACGAGGCGCGCAGCCGCTACACGCTCGGCTACTACTCGCCGGAGGACTTCATCGATGGCAAGGAGCGGCGGGTCGAGGTGCGGGTGCTGCATCCGAACCTGACTGTGATCTCCAAGGACCGCTACTGGCCGGAGGCGATGGAGTTGCGCACGCGTCCGACGGTTCCTCCGCAGCGGACGACACCACAGCGGTGAACCCGCTGTTGTCCGGCAATGCGCTGACGGCGCTCTGCTCGGCGGTGCTGTGGGGCGGCGGCGACTTCTGCGGAGGAATGGGCGTGAAGTCGTCCGGCGGGACGGTTCGGGCGGGACTGCGGATCGTGCTGCTCAGCCATACGGCCAGTTTCCTGGCGCTGCTCACAATCGCTCATCTGCGCGGCGACCGCTTCCCGCAGATGCCCTATCTCGCGTGGGGCATCGGCGCGGGCATCTTTGGCGGCCTGTCGCTGGCGGCGTTCTACATCGCCCTGTCGCGGGGGGCGATGGGGGCTTCGGCAGCGGTGAGCGGGCTGCTGGCGGCGGCGATTCCCGCCGCAGTCGCAATGGCGCAGCAGGGCTTCCCGGGAGTGCGGCCGCTGATCGGATTTCTGACCGCGGGCGTGGCGATCTGGCTGATCGCAGCAGGTGACGCGGCGCACGAGTCCGCCAGTACCACCCTGCTCGCGGTCGGCGCGGGTATCGGCTTCGGCGTGTACTTTGTCGCGCTCAAGATGGCGAGCCCGGCGGGCGTCGTCTGGCCGATGGCGACCGCCCGCATGGGAAGCCTGACGGCGTGCTCGCTGGTCGCAACCGGAGTAGGGCTGTTCGGGGCGAAGGAAGCGCCGGGGACGACGCGGATCTCGCGGCATTCGGTACTGTGGGCGCTGTCGACGGCGGTGCTCGATACCTCGGGCAACCTGATGTTTATCGAGTCCACCCGGCGCGGACGGCTGGACGTGGCGGCGGTGCTGGCGTCGCTCTATCCGGCGTCGACGATCCTGCTGGCGGCGCTGACGCTAGGGGAACGGCCGATGCGGCGGCAAGGGATTGGGATGGCGGTGGCGGCGGTGGCGGTGGTGCTGATTGCGCTGTGACCCCCCTCCCCCCTCCTGTGTTTTGGGGCTAAAGTCTAGTCATTGCGGTGGTTAGCGTCGGACTGCGCCGGTAAAGTCTTGAGAACAGGAGAAATGCCGGCAAAGTGAAAGGGCTTAAGAAGAAAGGCCCGGCTTGGATGCCGGGCCTTCTGGGTTCTTTTCTATCCCTTAAGTTAAGGATATCAGGTGGGATATAACTCGTGTCACATGGAAATGCTGGAGGCAAGTTGTTGCGGTGAAGGCGATTACTTGCTTTTCAACAATCGGAGGGGCTTGACAGCAATTTGGTGAGCTGCAAGAGCGAGGCCCGGGGGGGAGCCGGGCCCTTTGAATGCTGTTCGAATGATGCGGCTTAGGAGCGGGCGACTTCCTTCTGCTCCGCGGCGACCTTCTGTTCGGCGGCGAGGCGGGCTTCCGCAGCGGCCTTGGCTTCGGCGTAGGCCTTGGCTTCAGCTTCTTTCTTGCGGGCCTCTTCATCGTCGTTGTTGCTGTTGCCGCCGATCCCCTTCATACCTTCCTTGAAGCCGCGCAGGCCTTCGCCCATGCCCTTGCCCAGCTCAGGCAGCTTTTTGCCGCCGAACAGCAGGACTGCGACGCCGAGAACAACGAGCCAATGCCAAGGTGCGAATTCCATACGAAATCTCCTGGTAGTGAGACGCGCGGAGGCGCTCGACTGCACACAACATTGTCGCACAAGCGCGGGGAAGGCGGCATGCGGCGACGAGCTATACGCCAGGGGTCAGCAGTAGCCCAGGATGGAGAGGATTGCTGCTCCGCTCGCGAGCTCCAGCCCTTCGACCGCGAAGCATCGAGCGCAATGCTCCGAAGGGTGTTGCGAGTAGACTTCCGTGGTCAGCAGGCTGGAGTGGCGCGGAATCAGTTCGCGGAGCAGCGTGGCTGCTTGCTGGAAGGTGTCGGGATCGTTGTTTCGGCGATGCTCGGGCCACGCGCGCTCGACGTCTGCGGGATGGACCGCGTCCGCCAGACGGAGGAAATCGCTTGCGTGCTTGAAGAGAACGGGGTGACCGCCAGCCAGCGGCAGGGTGAGCCGGGCGGCCCGGGCGGCCAGGTCCTCGAGCGAAACCACCAGAATTCCGCAGAATCCGATTTGAAGCGGGGTGGCGCGGCGAATCACGTTTGGATGAGCGCGGAAGACGTCCACCCGCAGCACGAGCTCGGAGGAAACGAACTGCGCGATGAGCTTATCGAGGGGGTCGAAAGGGTGGACGTGCCGGACGAGGAATTCCGTCCCGAGGGTATTGGGAATGGTGCTGAAGGAAGCAGTCGCGAAATCGAGATCATTCAGCGATCGTGGTTCCACCTGACCGCCTCGTTGACTCAAGCGGAGTTCGATTGCGACGCCGCCGGTCAAAGGCCACCCAGCTACTCCGTGCTGTTGGAGCCCAGCGAGGCAAGCGCGAACACGCTGCACATCTGGTTCCGCGAGAAAGTGCTCCAACATGCGCACGTATTCTCGCAT
>Ga0207695_10000261_pt1 | contig 133038 bp, 123 predicted proteins | sample KBSC54metaG_FD_184354 | JGI IMG/M metagenome (GOLD analysis project Ga0207695, IMG submission 184354) | Corn rhizosphere microbial communities from Kellogg Biological Station, Michigan, USA - KBS C5-4 metaG (SPAdes) (version 2) | ecosystem: Host-associated > Plants > Roots > Rhizosphere >... | reverse complement strand
CTTCGTCGAACATCGCGCGCACGCGGCCGTACTCGACGCCGGTGACCAGAAAGTCGCCCTTCTTGAGCGTGCCCTGTTGCACGAGGATCGTCGCAACCGGACCGCGGCCCTTGTCCAGGCTCGATTCGACGACGACGCCCGTGGCGCGCGTGTCCTTGACGGCCTTGAGCTCCATGAGTTCGGCCTGCAGCAGGATCGCATCGAGCAGGTTGTCCACGCCCTGGCCGGTCTTCGCCGACACCGGCACGAATTGCGTGTCGCCGCCGAAATCTTCGGAGACGACTTCGTGCTGGATCATGTCCTGCTTGACGCGATCGGGATTGGCTTCGGGCTTGTCGATCTTGTTGACGGCGACGATCAGCGGAACATGTGCCGCCTTGGCGTGCTGGATCGCCTCGATCGTTTGCGGCATGACGCCGTCATCGGCAGCGACAACCAGCACGACGATGTCGGTGAGCTTGGCGCCGCGCGCGCGCATGGCGGTGAACGCCGCATGGCCCGGCGTGTCGAGGAAACTGATCACGCCCTTGTCCGTCTGCACATGGTACGCGCCGATGTGCTGAGTGATGCCGCCGGCTTCGCCCGCGGCCACCTTGGCGCGGCGGATGTAATCGAGCAGCGACGTCTTGCCGTGGTCGACGTGGCCCATGATCGTGACGACCGGCGGGCGCGGCTCCTTGTCGCCCTGCACTTCGACTTTCGTCAATGTCGTCTCCGCGCTCTTTTCTTCGGCTTTCACCGCCGTGTGGCCGAGTTCCTCGATGACGAGCACCGCGGTGTCGTGGTCGATGACCTGATTGATCGTGGCCATGACGCCCATCTTGAACAGCGTCTTGACCACGTCGGCGCCCTTGACCGCCATCTTTGCAGCGAGCTCGGAAACCATGATCGTTTCGCCGACCGGAACATCGCGCACCATCGGCGCGACCGGCCGCGAGAATGCATGCGAACCCGTCGCGGCGCGCGCCGGCTCGATCTGGCGGCGTGGCTTCTTCTTCACCGCACCGCGACGCGCGTGGCCGGCGTCGGACAAATGCAGCTCGGCGCCAAAATAGGTTGGACCGCCTTCGACTTCCTCGCCGCCTTCTTCGCGCATGCGATGCGAGCCATGCTTGGCCTTGGCGTGACGATGCGGCGTTTCCTCGCTTGGCGCGGCGCGACCATGTCGATTCTCGCCCGCGTGTGCTTTTTTCGGCGCGTGGTCTTCGCCTTTGGCCGGCTTCTCGGCCTTGGGCGCTTCTTCGGCCGGCTTGGCCTTGGCTTCAGCCTGCTTGCGCGCTTCCTCTTCTGCCGCGCGGCGCGCTTCCTCAGCTGCGCGCAGCTTGGCTTGTTCGTCGTGACGGCGCTGGTCCTGCGCCTGCAACGCGGCGTTCTCGGCGTCGCGCTGGGCCTGGGATTCCTGCAGTTTGCGCAGAGCGTCCTCGCGCTCGGCATCCACTTCCTGGACTTCGCCGATCGTGCTGCGCTTTACGTACGTGCGCTTCTGCCGCACTTCGACATTGACGGTCTTGCCGCGCGCGGCGCCCTGGTTGACGGTCAGCTCGCTGACGGTCTTGCGCTTGAGCGTGATCTGGCGCGGTGCGCTGTCCTCCGTCGCCTCCTTGTCCTTGCCGTGCGTGCGGCGCAGGAAGCCGAGCAGCTTCACCTTCTGCGTGCTCGACACGACCTGGTCGGGATTGGAAAACGTCATGCCCGCTTCGGCGAGTTGGACAAGCAGCTTGTCCACGCCCATGCCGAGCACTCCGGCCAATTGTTTGATCGTTACATCCGACATTCGTCGTATTCTCCTCGCGAGTGCGCTATTCGCGCGACTCGTACTTCTCTATGCCGTCGTTCCGCAGCGGGCGGAACGAGCAGCGCATTTGTGCGTCAAGTGCCCATGGCACATCCCGTATCTATTGCCCGAAGACCGAGCCGCTACGCGGCGTGTGCCTGCTGCTCGCGCGCCGCCATGATCAGCGCCGCCGCGCGCTTTTCGTCCATGCCTTCGATCGCGAATTCCATGAGCTCGTCCGTGGCCAGGTCGGCCAGGTTCTCGCGCGTGATCACGCCATGCTCGGCGAGCGCGAACGCGGTGGGCTCGTCGAGCCCTTCGACTTCAAGCAGGTCTTCGGCCGGCTTGTTGTCTTCGATGTCTTCTTCGACCGCAAGCGCCTCGGTGAGCAGCGCGTCGCGCGCACGCGCGCGCAGCTCCTCGACGATGTTCTCGTCGAAGCCTTCGATCGCGAGCAACTCGCCGGTCGGCACGTAGGCGATTTCCTCGACTGTCGTGAATCCCTCCTGCACGAGAATGCCGGCGATCTCCGCATCGACCTCGAGTTTCTGCTGGAACAATTCGCGCGCGGCGATCTGCTCGGCTTCGGATTTCGCGGCGACCTGGTCCTGCGTCATCACGTTGAGCTGCCAGCCCGACAGCTTGCTCGCAAGGCGCACGTTCTGGCCGCCGCGGCCGATCGCCTGCGACAGCTTGTCTTCGGCGACGGCAATGTCCATCGAGTGCTTTTCTTCGTCGACGATGATCGACTGCACTTCGGCCGGAGCCATCGCGTTGATCACGAACTGCGCGGAATTGTCGTTCCACAACACGATGTCGATGCGCTCGCCGTTGAGCTCGTTCGACACCGCCTGCACGCGCGAACCGCGCATGCCGATGCAGGCGCCGATCGGATCGGTGCGGTGGTCGTGCGCGAGCACGGCGATCTTGGCGCGATCGCCCGGATCGCGTGCGGCGCCCTTGATCTCGACGAGGCCCTGGCCGACTTCCGGCACCTCGAGCTTGAACAGCTCGATCATGAATTCCGGCGCGGTGCGCGAGACGAACAGCTGCGGCCCGCGCGGCTCCGGGCGCACCTCGTACAGATAACCGCGGATGCGGTCACCCGCGCGCACGGCTTCGCGCGGAATCGCCTTGTCGCGCGCGATGTACGCTTCGGCGTTGCCGCCGAGGTCGAGGTACACGCTGCCGCGCTCGACGCGTTTGACGACGCCGGTCAGCAGTTCGCCGACGCGATCCTTGTAGGCCTCGACCACCTGCGCACGCTCGGCTTCGCGCACGCGTTGCACGATGACCTGCTTGGCGGCCTGCGCGGCGATGCGTCCGAATTCCGGATTCTCGATCGGCTCCTCGATGAACTCGCCGACCTGGATGTCGGGATTCGTGTCGACGGCATCCATGAGGCGGATCTGGCGATCCGGCGACTCCATGACGACGTCATCGGCGACGACTTCCCAGCGGCGGAAGGTTTCGTAATCGCCGCTCTCGGTATCGATGCTGACGCGCGCCGCAATGTCTTCGTTCGGATAGCGCTTCTTCGCCGCGGAAGCGAGCGCCGCTTCCATCGCTTCGAAGATCACGTCCTTGGCGACGCCCTTTTCGTTGGCGACGGCGTCCACGACCAGCAGTAGTTCTTTGCTCATTTGCGAATTCTCACTTCAAATTCTTCGGCTTTTTGCCTTTGCCCGGTTTGGCCGCCGGTTCGCCGAAATCCGGCACCAGCTTGGCCTTGTGCACATTCTCGTGCGCGATCCGCACTTCGGCTCCATCCTGGTCCAGCACGATCGTGGATCCTTCCACCGCACGGATCGGTCCCTGGAAACGGCGCCGTCCGTTGATCGGCAGGTTCACTTCCAGCTTCGTGCTTTGACCGACAAAACGCGCGAATTGCTCCGGCGTGAACAGCGGCCGGTCCAGCCCCGGCGAGGACACTTCCAGCGTGTAGCGGCCCTGCACCGGATCGTGCACGTCGAGCGTGGCCGATATCTGCCGGCTCGCCGATTCGCAGTCGTCCACCGTCACCGCGCGGTCCGCCACGTCGATATAGACACGCACAAGGGAGTTCCCATGCGACGGGCTGTACTCGACGCCGAGGCATTCGAGTCCCAGATCCGCCACCACCGGCGCCAGCAATTCGGTCAATTCCGTATTACGCATATATGAAAGTGACGGGAATAAAAAAAGGCCATGAAGGCCTTTCCATAGTCCGCCGTTGTCTCGCATCCAAACATCGGCAACGCGCTCAAATCCTTGAGCTAACAAAAAGGCCTCGATTGAGGCCCCTTAACGACGTAATCATACCCGAGCTGGCGCGGCGCAGCAAGGTCGCACAGGCTCGTGCCGGCTCAGCTGCCCGCCAGTTGCGCCGCGATCCGCCCTTGGCACAGATCCATCACCGCGAGTTCCGCTTCACGATGATCGAATCTTTTCAGCCGCACGATGCGCGCTCCCTCGAAGCCAGGCCGAGCCAGCAACTGCGGTGCGCGGTCGGTCAATACGATGTCGCAGCCACTGGCCTGCAAACGGTCCGGCACAGGCAAGGTGACACCTTCGAGACGGTCCAGGTAATACTGATTCCATTCACGAAAATACATGTTCCAGCCCGAAAAGTCCGGCGTCGGCGGGTGATCGAAATTGTCGCTGTAGAAGCGTGCTTCGGGCGTGCGTGTCACGGCGTCAGCCAATGCCTGCATGTGGATCTTTCGTGGCGCGGCATAACGGACCGTTTGCCAGGCACGCAGCGTCTGATTCGCGGCGACGGTCAGCGGAACGACGATGCTGGCTGCAGCAAACAGCCAGCCTCTCGGCATCGTTCCAATGATCGCGCGCATTCCCGCCGCAGCCAGAATGGCCATGGCCGGCAGCGCCGAATCGAGGTACCACGGCAGTTTCGACACCGAACAATGAATCAGCACCGTAACCGCAATCGCCCATACCGCGGTGAGCCGCAGGCGCTCGTTTTCCGCAGATCGCAAGGCGACCAGAGCTCCGAACAGTATCAGCGCCAGCCCTGGATACCCGCACACCTGAACCAGACTGCGAAGATAGAAACCGGCGCCTTGCACATGGTCCGGATCTACGCCATGCAGCGTCCTGCTGACGACATCGCGGTAGAGCTGTGCGACGAACCCGGGGTTGCGCACGACGTTGTCCGCAAGCCAAATCGCATACAGCGAGACGCCGGACACGAAGAGTACTGCCGGCGTGCGCAGCGCCCGGAGCAGAGCGCGACGCCACGGCTCGCGGGTCGCCCGTGGTTGGGAAAATGCAACCCGACATTCATTGCAGGCAGTTGCCACGAAAATGAACGCGGGACCGGTCAGGCCCTTGCACAAGCCACTCAGCGCGACCGCGCCGCATGCGATCGCCAGCGGTAGACGCGCACCCGTCTCGCGATAGCGTTGGTAGCCGGCCAGCGTACCGAGCAGAAGCAGACACAACAGCGGATCGGCGACGCCTTCGCGTGCACCATGCCACTGGAACCAGAGCGGGCAGGCGGCAAAAACAACGGCGGCAAAAAATGCGTACCAGGCGCCGAGCATGCTGCTCGCACAGATGTATACCAAGCCTGCAACCAACACCGCAAAGAACGCGCTCGGCAATCGGTCTGCGAAGGCGCTCTCGCCGAACATCAGGAACGAAGCCGCGACCGGCCAAACTGCCAACGGCGGCTTCCAGGTGTATTCCTGGTCCCGGTAAATCAGCGGATACCACTGGCCATGCGCGAGGGCGTTGTGCGCCGGCACCGCGTAGATGGCCTCATCGCTGAATAGACTGGACGAGCCGAGGTTGACGAAATTGAGCGCCGCGCTGATTGCCAGGACCGCGGCCAGCAAGAGCCCGACAACGCGCGAGTGCATGCTGGGGTTCGCTTTCAGAATCGTACCCGACAGAACGGCCACCCTAGCGCTGTCGCCCGTTCGCAAGCGCCGCAACGGCGGCGCGCGCCAAAGCGTTCAGGCCTTCGCCGTTATTCGTACGCAGATAGGCGATGATCTGCTCGCGCATGCGCGGTTCCCAGAAGCGCAGCAGATGATTGCGGACGCCTTCGATCGCGATTTCGCGATCCGGTTCGGCAGCGAAGAAGTTCGCGATGTCGTTGGCCATCGCCGCGAGACGTTCGGCGTTCACGAAATATGTCCGCTCGGTGTGTTTTCGACGCGCTGCGCATGTGCATAGACCGAGTAGCCGTCCGCGCGCGCAAAACCGATCAACGTGACGTTGGCCTCGTGCGCAAGCGCGATCGCAAGCGCCGTCGGCGCCGAGATCGCCGCGACGATGCCGATGCCGGCCGTCGCCGCCTTCATGATTATTTCGTAGCTGGCGCGGCTCGTGACCACGAGAAAACCCGCGCGCGGATCGAGATTTCGGCGCAGCATCGCGCCCACGAGTTTGTCGAGTGCGTTGTGCCGGCCGACATCCTCGCGCAAGAGAAGTATTTCACCACTCGACGAGGCCCAGGCGGCGGCGTGCGTCGCGCCGGTGGCGACGTTGATCGTCTGCCTGCCGTGCAAGTCGGAAAGCGCAGCACGCAGCGCGCGTTCGCCGATCGGCGCCGGCTCGGAAACGGCCGCAGGGTGCCGCACCGCGGCTTCGAGAGTCTGCGCGCCGCACAATCCGCAGCCCGTGCGGCCGGTCAGCTCGCGCACGCGATCTTCGAGCTTGGCGGCGCGTGCCGATGGAATCGCCACACGCAATTCTATGCCGGCCAACGCGTTCACAATTTCCACTTCTCCACATTCACCGGCGCTGCCGATAATCGCCTCTGTGAGCGAAAAACCCAGAGCGAAATCTTCCAGATCCGACGGTGTCGCCATCATCACCGCATGCGGGCGATCGTTGTAGACGAATGCGACCGGGATCTCCTCGGCGATCGCGTCGGCGACGCGCGCCGAGTTGGCGCCGCGATGGCGTTCCACCTCGCGGCGCACGGCGCCGAGCGGCAGCACGTCATTTGCCGGAAGCATGGCCGAGCAATTCCTGCTGCTTGCGGCTGAACGCCGCGTAGCGCTTCTGCCATTCCGACGGCTGCGTCACACGCGTGACCTGCACGGCGGTGACTTTGTACTCGGGGCAATTCGTCGCCCAGTCGGAATTCTCCGTGGTGATGACGTTGGCGCCGGAACCCGGAAAATGGAACGTGGTGTAGACGACGCCGGGTGTCATGCGTTCGCTGATGCATGCGCGCAGGACCGTATCTCCGGCACGGCTGGCAATGCCGACCCAGTCGCCGTCGCGAATGCCGCGATCCTCGGCATCCTGCGGATGCAGGTCCAGGCGATCCTCATGGTGCCAGCGCACATTTTCAGTGCGGCGCGTCTGCGCACCGACGTTGTACTGGCTCAGGATGCGTCCGGTGGTAAGGATCAGCGGATATTTCGCATTGACCTTCTCGGTGGTGGGAACGTACTCCGTCAGCAGGAATTTGCCTTTGCCGCGCACGAATTCCTCGACGTGCATGGTCGGCGTGCCCTGCGGATGTTGGTCGTTGCATGGCCATTGAATGCTGCCGAGCTCATCGATTTTCGCGAAACTCACGCCGGCGAACGTTGGCGTCAATCGCGCGATTTCGTCCATGATCTCCGAAGCGTGCGTGTAGTGCATCGGATAACCCATCGCATTCGACAACAGTTGGGTTATTTCCCAATCCGCATAGCCGGACTTCGGCTGCATGACCCGGCGCACTCGTGAGATGCGCCGCTCGGCGTTCGTGAACGTGCCGTCCTTTTCAAGGAACGACGAGCCCGGCAGGAACACGTGCGCGTACTTGGCGGTCTCGTTGAGAAACAGGTCCTGCACGACGACGCATTCCATCGCCGACAATGCCGCCGTCACATGCTGTGTGTTCGGATCGCTTTGGCCGATGTCCTCGCCTTCGATGTACAGTGCCCTGAACTCGCCGTCGAGCGCCGCTTCGAACATGTTCGGAATGCGCAGACCGGGCTCGGACAGCAGCGGCACGCCCCACGCTTGTTCGAACGTGGCGCGCACCGCATCATCGGAGACATGCCGGTAACCCGGGAACTCGTGCGGGAACGAGCCCATGTCGCACGAGCCTTGCACATTGTTCTGTCCGCGCAGCGGATTCACGCCCACGCCTTCGCGGCCGATATTGCCGGTCAGCATCGCCAGGTGCGCCAGGCACATCACGGCGGTCGAGCCCTGTGCGTGCTCGCTCACGCCGAGGCCGTAATAGATGCCCGCGTTGCCGCCCGTCGCGTACAAGCGCGCGGCGCCGCGCACGAGTTCGGCGGGCACGCCGATCTCGATCGCGACAGCTTCCGGCGCATGGCGCGGTTCACAAATAAACTTTTTCCATTTCTCGAATGCCGGCTGCTCGCAACGCGCGGCGACGAAAGCAGCGTCGTGCAAATTCTCCGTCACGATGACATGCGCGATGCTGTTGAGCAGCGCCACATTCGTGCCGGGCCGCAGCTGCAGGTGGTAATCGGCCTCGATGTGCGCGCTGCGCACCAGATCGATCCGCCGTGGATCGGCAACGATCAATCTGGCGCCGCCGTCGCGCAAGCGCTGCTTCATTTGCGAGGCGAACACGGGATGCGCGTCGGTCGGATTGGCGCCGATCAGAAACACGACGTCGCACTCGCGAATCGAATCGAAGTTCTGCGTGCCGGCCGATTCGCCGAGCGTCTGCTTCAGGCCGTAGCCGGTCGGTGAATGGCACACGCGCGCGCAGGTATCGACGTTGTTGTTGCCGAACGCCGCGCGCACGAGTTTCTGCACGAGATAGGTTTCTTCGTTCGTACAGCGCGACGAGGTGATGCCGCCGATGGTGTCGCGACCGCACCTGGCCTGGATGCGTCGGAACTCGGACGCGGTGTAGGCGATCGCCTCCTGCCAGCTGACTTCGCGCCATGGATCACTGATTTTGGAACGGACCATCGGCTTGAGAATGCGATCCGGATGTGTCGCGTAACCGATCGCGAACCGGCCCTTTACGCATGAGTGCCCGTGATTCGCCTGGCCGTCCTTGTTCGGTACCATGCGCACGAGTGTCTCGCCCTGCATCTCGGCGCGGAACGAACAGCCGACACCGCAGTACGCGCAGGTCGTGATCGTGCTTTCGGTGGCCTGGCCGTGCGCAAGCAGTGATTTCTCCATCAATGCGCCGGTCGGACACGCCTGCACGCAGGCGCCGCACGAGACGCACTCGGAATCGAGAAACGGGCGATCCTGGCTCGCGGCGATTTTCGAGGCAAAGCCGCGACCCTGCACGGTCAGGGCGAATGTACCTTGCACCTCGTCGCACGCGCGTACGCAACGCGAGCAGACGATGCATTGGGCCGGATCAAAACGAAAATACGGGTTCGATTCGTCATTCGGCGCATGCAGGTGATTCGCGCCGTCGCATCCGTAACGCACCTCCTGCACGCCAACGGTTTCCACCATGCGCTGCATTTCAGTGCCGAAGCCGGTTTCCAGCGCGTGGTCGGACAGGTACAACTCCATCACGCCGCGCCGCAGGGCGCCGAGCTTCGCATTCTGCGTCGTCACGTTCATGCCGGCCGCGACCGGCGTGGTGCACGATGCCGGAAAACCCTTCACGCCTTCGATCTGCACGAGGCACAAACGGCACGAGCCGAATGCGTCGAGCATTTCGGTCGCGCACAGTTTGGGAACGTTGATGCCCGCGGCGGCCGCTGCGCGCAGCACCGACGTGCCTTCCGCCACGGTGGTTTCGACGCCATCGATCGTGAGCGTGACTTTTTTCCTGATCTTGATCGGCAGCGGCGTACCGAAATCGGTTTCATCGATCGACAACATGGTTCAACTCACGGCCGCCGTTGGTCGGCGAAAATCTTCGGGAAAATATTCGAGTGCGCTCAGTACCGGGTCCGGCGTCAAACCGCCCATCGCACACAACGAGCCGTGGCGCATCGTCTCGCACAAGTCGCGTAACAGCGTTGCGTTCTGCGCGCGCGACTGATCGGCGATGATACGGTCGATCACCTCGACACCGCGGGTCGAGCCGATCCGGCACGGGGTGCATTTGCCGCAGGATTCGACGGCACAGAATTCCATCGCGAAGCGCGCCTGTTGCGCCATGTCGACACTGTCGTCGAACGCGACAATGCCGCCGTGCCCGAGCATCGCCTTTATCCCGGCGAATGCTTCGTAGTCGATCGGCGTATCGAATTGCGTCTCGGGCAGATAGGCGCCCAGCGGCCCGCCGACTTGCACGGCGCGGATCGGCCTGCCCGTGGCCGAGCCGCCGCCGTAGTCGTACAGCAGTTCGCGCAACGTGAGCCCGAAAGCCTTTTCTACGAGGCCGCCATGCCTGATGTTGCCGGCCAGTTGCAGAGGCAGCGTGCCACGCGAACGGCCGATGCCGTAATCGCGGTAGAAATCCGCGCCCCTTTCCAGAATGAGCGGTACGGTCGCCAGCGTGATCACGTTGTTGATGATCGTCGGCTTTCCGAACAGACCTCTGACCGCCGGCAGCGGCGGTTTCACGCGCACCTGGCCGCGCTTGCCTTCGAGGCTGTCCAGCAGGGAAGTCTCTTCCCCGCAGATGTAGGCTCCTGCGCCGATGCGCAGTTCCAGGTCGAAACGCTTGCCGCTGCCGAGCACGTCGGTGCCGAGCAGACCGTTGGCGTAGGCGGTCGCCAGCGTACTTTCGAGCACGCGTTGCGCGTGCGGATATTCGCAGCGCAGATAAATGAAACCTTGCGTCGCGCCGACCGCGATTCCGGCGATGATCATGCCTTCGATCAGCACGAACGGATCGCCCTCCATCAGCATGCGATCGGAGAACGTGCCGGAATCGCCTTCGTCGGCATTGCACACAATGTACTTTTGTGTACTTTGCGCATCGAGCGCGCCGGACGCGGGCTTGCCCGCGTCCAAAACTGCGCCCCATTTGATGCCAGCCGGGAATGCCGCGCCGCCCCGCCCGCGCAGTCCCGAATCCGTCACGAGGTCGACGATGGCCGACGGCGCCATTTCGAGCGCGCGCGCCAGCCCGCGCAAGCCGCCGTGTGCGCGGTAATCGTCCAGGTTCAGCGGATCAATCTCGCCTACGCGCGCGAACGTCAGGCGGTCCTGTCTGGCGAAATACGAAATGTCTAGGACGCTGCCCAGGCGCAGCGGATGCGCGCCACCCCGCAGAAACCCGGCCGCGAACAGGCCGGGTACGTCTTTCAGCTGCACGGGTCCATAAGCGATGCGGCCGCTGGGCGTACCAATTTCGACGAGCGGTTCCAGCCAGAACATTCCGCGCGAACCGGTGCGCACGATGCGGATCTCGGCGCCCGTTCGCAATGCCTCGGCGGCGATCGCCTGCGCCACGCGCTCGGCACCGACTGCCAACGCGGATGCGTCGCGCGGAATGTACAGCGTCGTACTCACGACGCGTCTTCCAGCAATTCATCGAAGCGCTGCGCGTCCACGCGCCCGTGGAGTTCGCCATCGATCAGCACCGACGGCGAACACGCGCAATTGCCGAGACAGTACACCGGCTCGAGCGTGAAGGCGCCGTCGGCCGTGGTTTCGTGGAACTCGATGCCGAGTCTTTTCTTCGCGTACGCTTCAAGCGCGCGCGCTCCCATCGCCTGACACGCTTCGGCACGGCACATATATATGGTGTGCCGACCGGCCGGGCGCTGCCGAAAGTAATGATAGAAGCTGATCACGCCGTGTACTTCGGCGCGGCTCAGGTTCAGCTCATGCGCAATCCGCGGCACTGCCGCGGATGGGATGCAACCCAGCGCCTTTTGTATCGCATGCAAAACCGGCAGGAGCGCACCCGCCAGATTCCGGTGCCCGGCGAGCGCCGCATCGACGGTACTTTTCTGCGCCACGGTAAGCTCGTCCGCCGCCGTTGGCGGCGCCCCCGGCGAGGGCATTTCCACGATAAAGGACATCAAGATCCGCTCTTGGAACGCGTCGTATATAGCACAGACGTAGCCGTGAAGGATCGCACCGATGCGACGGATTTCCAAGTTGGTCCGAGAGTTGCACCTACAACTTCAGTTGGCGCTACACTCGTGTGACGAGCGCGGGTCGGCGTACTGACCAGGGGAACGGGAGGGTTTGCAGCCACAGCGTGTGCCCATGGCGAGGCGCAAGCATTCAGCAGCGGAACATGCAGGGCTTGGCGTCGCACCGGCAGCCGAGCCACAGGTCGATTTTGCATCGGTATTGTTGCGATCCGATACGCCCGAGCAGGTCGCAAAAGCCGCTTTACGTCACGTCGCACGACAATTTGGTTGCCTGGGATTGCGCCTGAGCTGGAGCTTGGGCAGCGCGCTCGACGGCTCCGCCGTGCGCGGCAGTTATCCGCAAAGCGCGCCAACGCCGGCGGAAATGCTGCAGCTGGACAGCGCGTTCGCCGCAGACGGCGAAGTTCAGACCGCTCACGGCAATGGTTTCTGGCGCACGGCCAGCAAGGTTGAATACAGCGGCTTGCGGGCCGTGCTGCTGGCCGAGTGGTCCGGTCGGAACGCGCCGGATACGACCATGACCCCGGCCTGGCGCGAGTTTCTGGAACTCGTCGTCCTGCGCCTGCGCAGCCTGGTGCAATTCGCGCGTCTGCAACTGGCGATGGAGGGGCTGGAGAAATCCGCGCGCCTGCAGCGGGCGTTGTTTACGATCGCCGATGTTGCCGGCAGCAGCGAGCTCGACATGCCGGAGATGCTGCGGCACCTGCATGAAGTCGTCGGCGAACTCATGTACGCCGAAAATTTTCTCATCGCCCTGTACAACAGCGAACGCGACTGCGTGCGGTTCATCTACTTCGCCGACACACACGACGATCGCGTAGTCGATCCGGATCACGAATATCCCGCGTCCAGCATCGAGAACAGCCTGACCTTGGCGGTCATTCGCCATGCGCGTCCGGCGATGGGTCCGTCCGCGCAAGTGCGCGCGGAATTCGGGCTCACGAGCGACGTGGGCCAATACGGCCCGGAAAGCGCGGACTGGCTCGGCGTGCCCATGCTCGCCGAAGGCGGTGCGCGTGGCGCCGTTGCGGTGCAAAGCTACGATCCGACCACGCATTACACCGACGAGGATCGCGCTTTGCTGGCCTTCGTCGCGCAACACATTCTTACCGCTGTCGTGCGCCGGCAAGCGCACGAGGAACTGGAGCGCCGCGTCGAGCAACGCACGCGCGAACTCACCGAGCAAGTGCGCGAACGCCAGCGCGGCGAGCGCCTGCAAGCCGCGCTGTTCGCGATCGCCGACCTGGCCGGCAGCGATCTGGACATGTACGAGATGCTGCGGCGAATTCATGTGACGGTCGGTGAGCTGATGTATGCGCGGAATTTCTATATCGCCCTTTACCATGCCGATCGCGACACTCTGCGTTTCATCTACGACGCCGACGAAAAAGACCCCGGAACCACGGACCCCGACGAGGAAGTCCCGGCGCAACGCATGGGCAACAGCCTCACGCTGGGCCTGATCCGCCACGGGCAGCCGGTAATGGGCACCTCACGCGAAGTGCGCGCCTGGATGAAAGTGCCAGGCGACAGCAGCATGGGCACGCCGGCAGAACATTTTCTCGGCGTGCCGATGGTCGCCGATGGCGTCGTGCGCGGCGTCATCGTCGTGCAGAGCTACGAGGAAAGCATTCGCTTCGACGAAGAAGACAGCACGCTGCTCAGCTTTGTCGCGCAACACATTCTCACGGCGCTGGTGCGCAAACAAGCCAAGGCCGAACTCGAGCAGCGCGTCCAGCAGCGTACGCGCGAGCTCACCGAGCAAGTGCGCGAGCGGCAACGCGGAGAAAAGCTGCAAGCCGCGCTGTACAAAATCGCGGACCTTGCCAGTCGCGGCATCGATATGGCGGAAATGCTGCGGCGCCTGCACGCAGCCGTCGGCGAGCTGATGTACGCGGAAAACTTCTTCATCGTGCTGTACGACCCGGAACGCGACAGCGTGCGTTTCATCTATTTCGCCGATGCCCGCGACCTGAGCGTCCTCGATCCGGAGGAAGAAGTTCCGGCCGCGCGCATGGAAGGCAGCCTGAGCATGGCCGTCATCCGCAGCGGCCGGTCGGCGATGGGCTCGTCGACGCGGTTGCGCAACGAGTTCGGCATTACCAGCGACCAGCCGGCGTTCGGACCGGACAGCGACCACTGGCTCGGCGTGCCGATGGTGACCGACCGCGAAGTGCGCGGCGTCGTCGTCGTGCAAAGTTACGACACCGGCACGCAATACACCGAAGACGACCGCGCGCTGCTCGGCTTCGTCGCCCAGCACATTCTTACCGCGTTGCAGCGCCGCCAGGCCTACGCGGAACTGGAACAACGCGTCACCGAACGCACGCGCGAACTCACCAACGAAGTGCGCGAACGCCAGCGCGGCGAGAAACTGCAATCGGCGCTGTATGCGATCGCCGATCTGGCCAGCAGCGACCTGGACATGAGCGACATGCTGCACCACATCCACAACATCGTCGGCGAGCTGATGTATGCGAAGAACTTCTTCATCGCGCTGTACAGCGCCGAGCGCCAGACCTTGCGCTTCATTTACCACGCCGACGAAAAAGACCCGGGCATCGTCGATCCGAACGAGGAAATTCCCGCGGTGAAGATGAGCAACAGTCTTACGCTGGGCTTGATTCACTATGGCCGCCCGGTGATGGGTACGTCGCACGGAGTGCGCGAACTGCTGCAAGTGCACGGCGGCACTGCCGGAACTCCGGCCAAACATTTCCTCGGCGTGCCGATGGTCGCCGATGCCAGCGTGCGCGGAGTCGTCGTGGTGCAGAGCTACGAGGAGAGCGTGCAGTTCAGCGAGGACGACCGCATCCTGCTCGGCTACGTCGCGCAGCACATTCTCACCGCGTTGGCGCGCAAACAGGCCAAGGCGGAGTTGGAGCGGCGCGTGGAGGATCGCACGCACGAGCTGGCCGACGCCGTGCAGCAGCTGCGTGCACAGATCGGCGAACGTGAGCGCGTCGAACAACAGCTGATTTTTGAAAATCTGCACGACGCGCTGACCAGTCTGCCGAATCGCACGTTCCTGCTCGATGCCCTGGCCCGCGCGCTGGCGCGGCTGCACCGCGACGGCGCACATCATTTCGCCGTGTTGTTCCTGGACCTGGACCGCTTCAAGGTCGTCAACGACAGTGTCGGCCACCTGGTCGGCGACGAGATGCTCAAGCAGGCCGGCGAGCGCATCGCAGCCTGCGTGCGCGCGCCCGATGTGGTCGCGCGTCTGGGCGGCGACGAGTTCGCGATCCTGCTCGACCGCATCGTCGGTCCCGAAGACTCCTTCCATATCGCACAGCGCGTGATCGATTCCATTTCGCAACCGATGCACATCGGCGGCAAGGAATTGTTCCCCTCGGCCAGCGTCGGCATCGCGCTGAGCAACGAACGCTACCGCAGCGCCGAGGAACTGTTGCGCGACGCGGACGTGGCGATGTATCGCGCCAAGGCGCGCGGCCGCCAGCGCTTCGAAGTATTCGACGAACGCCTGCATCAGGATGCGCTGCATCTGCTGAATCTGGAAAGCGATCTTCGCCGCGCGCTGCTGCGGTCGGAATTCGAGCCGCACTTCCAGTCGATCGTGCGCTTGCGCGATGCAGCCGTGGTCGGATGCGAAGCCTTGCTGCGCTGGCGCCATCCGGAACGTGGCCTGCTGCTGCCGGCCGACTTCCTGGCCGTGGCCGAAGAAAACGGCAGCGCCGAGCAGATCGACTGGCAAATGTTCGACAAGACCTGTCACGCGCTGCCGGATGTGCTCAGTTCGGGCGGCTACGTCACGCTGAACGTTTCCGCGCGACATTTCCGTTCGCCGGAATTGGCCAGCCAGATTCTGGATATGCTCGCCGCGCATGCAATCGCGCCGAACCGCGTGCGCCTGGAAATGACCGAAGGTGCGCTGTTCGACAATCCCGAACAGGCGTGCACTACGCTGGAAACGCTGCGCCACGCCGGAGTGTTCGCCGCGCTGGACGATTTCGGCACCGGCTATTCGTCGCTGAGCTACCTGCACCGCTTTCCGCTGCACACGGTGAAGATCGACAAATCGTTCGTCGCCGACTTGCGGCCCGGCAGCACGGGCGGCAGCGCCGCCGTCGTGCGCGCGGTGCTCGCGCTCGCTTCGACGCTCGGCATGGAGGTGGTCGCCGAGGGCGTGGAAACGACGCAGCAGCGCGATCACCTGATCGAACTCGGCTGCGTCTTCGGCCAGGGTTTTCTGTTCTCGCAGCCGCGGCCGGCGTCGAATTGGGCGACGCTCCATTGAGCCGATTCAGGCGAACTTGAGCAGCACCTCGCGCAGATGCGCCAGGCCATGCTTCAGCTCCGCGGTACCTGCCGTACCGTAACCGAAAATCAGGCCCGCGTGGGCCGGCGCACCCAGATAATAACGGCTGAAGCTGTGCATTTTTATTCGTCGGCGCAACAGTTCCTCCGCGACGCGTTCCAGATCGAGGCCGGCGTGGGCGCTGGCACCCAGATGCATGCCATAAGTGGACGAAACCGGAACGAGCCAGCGCGCGAAATCCGCGTGCAATGCGCCGAACAGAATCTTGCGGCGCTGCTGGTAAACGTGCCGCATCTTGCGCACGTGCTGCGCCAGATGGCCTTCCGCGATGAACGCCGCCACCGCCATCTGCACCGGGATGGCGCAGTGCCAATCCAGGCAATTCTTCGCCGCGACGAGCGTGGGCATCGCCCATTCCGGCGCGACGACAAATCCGAGGCGCAACGCCGGCAGCATGCATTTGGAAAATGTGCCGACATAGAAAACGAGGTCGGCCGCCTGTGGCGTCCGCAGCGCCGCCAGCGGATTGTCCTCGTAGCGAAATTCGCCATCGTAGTCGTCTTCGATGATTACCGCGCCATGTCGGCGCGCCCACTCGACCAGCGCCTTGCGCCGCGGCGCCGACATCGTCACGCCGGTCGGAAACTGATGCGACGGACACAGGCAAATCACGCTCGCGTTCGCGGGAATCTGCTCGATGAGCAGACCATCCGCGTCGACGCCGACCGCAACGAGCTTGGCTCCCGCGGCCGCGAACGCGACTCGCATCGGCGGATAACCGGGGTCTTCGACGGCAACGACCGTCTCCCCCGGCACGACGAGAACCCGCGCGAGCAGATCGAAGGCCTGCTGCGCCCCGGACGTGACGAGTACATCGTCGGCGGCGCAGACGACGGCGCGGGTCAGCGCGATATGGCGCGTGATCGCTTCGCGCAACGGATAGTGACCCTGGTTGCCTTGCGGACTCTTGTAGCTGGCCGGTCTGCGTTCCAGCACCCGCAGCTGTTTCGCCATCAATCGTCGCAACAGCGCAAACGGAAACAGACGCGAATCCACCAAGGCAGGCCGCAAATCGATCGCGCGCTCGCCGTGCGATGACGACGCGGGCTCATCGCGCCAGAAGCCCATCGCCGCCGTCACCTGCGGCCGCAGCCAGAACGGATTCAGACGTGCCGACGGCATATTGGCTGAGGCGATGCGCTTCGGTTTCAGCGGCAACGCATCCGCAACGAAAGTGCCCGAGCCATGCCGAGCGACGACATAGCCTTCGTCGATGAGCCGCTCGTAGATCTCGGCCGCGGTATTGCGCGAGACACCCAGTACATCGCGCGCGTTGCGCGTCGGCGGCAGACGCGAACCCAACGGCAATCGGCCGTCGCAGATCGCCGCGCGCAATTGGCGCTGCAGATGCTGTCCTGGCTCGCGTGAGCCTTTCTCCGGCGGCTGCAGTTCGATTTCGAATAGGGCTTTCAACACGGACACCGCAAGAGTGGCCCGGCAATTCTTTCGTGTTGTGGCCCTTCAGACAAGAGTCCGGCGACCGAATCATTACGCCATCGCACAACAACGGTACCACTATGCATCGCTCAATATTCACGATACTGCTTGCACTCGGCACGTGTGCATCCCACGCGGCCAGCGGCCCTGATGACGCGATTGCCGCGGCGATCGCCGATCTCGCGCGACCGCCCACCGACACTGCCCGCGACATCAATCGCAAACCCGCGCAGACGCTGGCGTTCGCCGGCGTGAAACCGGGGGACAAGGTCGCCGACTACGGCACGGGCTCCGGTTACTTCACGCGCCTTTTCTCCGGGATCGTCGGCGCACGTGGACACGTCTACGCAAGCGTACCGAGCGGATTGCTGAAGTATCCGAACATTGTCAAAGGCATTGCCGAGGTGCAGACGTTCGCGTTCACGCACGCGAACGTCAGCGTGACCTACGCCGCGCCCATCGATGCCGCGCGTTATCCGGAGCCGCTCGATCTGTTCTGGATTTCGCAGAACTACCACGACCTCAAGGACAGCTTCATGGGCCCGGTCGACATGACGGCGTTCAACCGCGCCGTATACGCGGCGCTCAAGCCCGGCGGCATCTACGTCGTGCTCGATCACGTCGCGGCGAAAGGTGCGCCCGCCGACGTCACCGAAACCCTGCATCGCATCGAGCCGGACATCGTGCGCCGCGAAGTCGAAGCCGCCGGGTTCAAGCTCGACAGCGAGAGCTCACTGCTTGCCAATCCAAGCGACCCGCATACGGCCGATCCGTTCGACCCATCGATCCGCGGGCGGACCGACCAGTTCATCATGAGATTCAGAAAGCCGAATTCCTGACCTTGAACTCTGCAATGGAGAAAACATGAAAATCACCAACTTTTTGCGCGGCGGCACAGTGGCGCTCGCCGGCATCGCGTTCATCCCGATGTCGCCGGCAGCCGATGCGCCCGCCCAAACGGCCGCGACGGAACGCGATGGCAGCCACGATTTCGACTTCGGCGGCGGCCTGTGGAGAACACATCTCAAACGCCGCGTGCATGCGCTGAGTGCGTCGAATGAATTCATCGAACTCAATGGCACCGTCAACACGCGCGCGATCTGGGGCGGGCGTGCTCACCTGGAGCAGATCGAAGCAGACGGCCCGAACGGGCATTGGCAGGGCCTCTCGCTGTTTCTCTACAACCCCGCCTCGCATCAATGGAGTCAGACTTTCGTGAACAGCAAATCGGGTACGGTCGACGCCGGCCTGGTCGGATCGTTCAAGAACGGACGCGGCGAATTGTTTGAAGCGGATACTTTGGACGGACGTACGATTCTCGTGCGCGGTGTCTGGTCCGACATCACGCCGACGTCGCACCGCTATCAAGAATCGTATTCTGACGATGGCGGCAAGACCTGGGAAGTGGAGCTCACCGCCGACAAGACCAAGGCCGATCCGATCGCTGCGCCGATCGTGAAGAATACCGACGGCAGCCACGAATTCGATTTCGATTTCGGCACCTGGCGGACGCACACCTCGCGACTGGCGCATCCTCTGAGCGGTTCGCAGGAATGGGTCGACAGCGACGGCACCACCGTCATAACGCCGATCTGGGGCGGCCGCGCCAACATCGCCGAGCACACAGCCGAACCCGATGGCACACCGCAATCGCTGGCGCTGTATACGTTCAACCCCAAGAAGCACGAGTGGAACGTCAACTTCGCCACGCCGAGCAGCGGCAAGCTCAGCAGTGTGCCGGGCCTGGGCCGATTCAAGGACGGTCGCGTGGATTTCTACGACGAGGAACCGATCGACGGCAAGCAAGCGCTCGTGCGATTCTCGGTCTGGGGTATTACGCCCGACAGCGCGCAGTCGGAACAGGCGTTCTCGACCGATGGCGGCAAGACCTGGGAAACAAACTGGATCAACAAGTACACGCGCGAAAAGAGCTGAATTGGCCCGCTTCGCCGGCTGCGGGTCACGCCGCGGCCGGTGCGAGCACCGCTTCGCCGCGATCCAGCGCCGCCGTGCCGCTGCGCGCAAGTTCGAGTATGCGTGCAAGCGATTTCAATTCGCCGAGAAAATGGTTGAGTTCGGCGCCCGTCCCGGTGAACTGGATCGTGCGCGTGCTCTCGCTCTCGTCGAACAGCACGGCCCGCGGATGTTTGCGCACGCACGCCGCGACCGCCGGTGCCCGGCCCGGTGCGACGCCGACCTTGACGATCAGCAGCTCGCATTCCAGGTGCTCGCGGCTGGTCAGATCGGCAATTTCGATCACGTCCACGAGCTTGCGCGACTGCTTGATGATCTGGTCGATCACCACGTCGTCGCCGGACGTGACCATCGTCAGCCGCGACACATCGGTGTCGTGCGTCGGTGCGACCGTCAGCGAATCGATGTTGTAGCCACGCGCGGCGAACAAGCTCGCCACGCGTGCAAGCGCACCGGCTTCGTTCTGCAGCAGCATGGAGATGATCCGCCGCATCAGAACATTTCCGACGGCTCGGCCGTCGCCAAGTGCAATGACGCTTGCGCACGCGAGGCGATGTGATCACCCGTGATCATCTGCGCGTAACTCTGCCCGGGCCCGACCATCGGATAGACTCCGGCATCCGGATCGATCACGACTTCGAGGAACGCCGGGCCGCCAACGCTGACGAATTCGGCAATCGCGCTGGCAAGTTCGCTTGGGTTCTGGACGCGCCGAGCCCAGCCGAAACCGTCCGCTTCGGCGGTCTTGACGAAATCCTTCTTGCGCAGGCTCTTGTCGCTCGCCGAATAGCGGCCGTCGAAAAACAACTTCTGCCATTGCCGCACCATGCCGTCGCCGCAGTTGTTGAGCACCACGACTTTGATCGGCAAGTGGTAGGTGGTCACCGTTTCCAGCTCGCCGATATTCATGCGAATGCTGGCGTCGCCGTCGATGTCGATGACGAGCGCGTCGGGGCGCGCGAATTGCGCGCCGATTGCCGCGGGCAGGCCGAAGCCCATCGTGCCCATTGATCCGGAGGTCAGCCACAAGCGCGGCTCGCGGAAATCGAAATACTGCGCCGCCCACATCTGATGTTGACCGACGCCGGTGCTGATGATCGCCCGGCCTTGCGTGTGCCGATTGATCTCCTCGATGACCGCGTACGGCTGAATCAGCGCGCCGTCGCGCGCGTAGTTCATCGGGTGCTCGGTCTTCAATTGCGTCAGATGAGCATGCCATTCGACGTAGCGCGGATGCACACCGTGCTCGTGCGCGTACACGCGCAGGCGATCGAGTGCGCGCGAAATATCACCAAGGTTGTGCCAGTCGGCGCGCTTGACCTTGTTGATCTCGGCCGGGTCGATATCGAATTGCGCGATGTGTCTTGCACGCGGAGCGAACTTCGCCGCGACGCCGGCGACGCGGTCGTCGAAACGCGCGCCAATGGCGATCAGGAAATCGCAATCCTCCACGGCGTAGTTTGCATACGCGGTGCCGTGCATGCCGAGCATGTGCAGCGCCAAGGGCTCGGTCGTGTCGAAAGCGCCGAGGCCCATCAGCGTCGTCACGACCGGGAAACCGAACGCGTGCGCGAACTCGCGCAACGCACGCGATGCATTCGCCGCGATCACGCCGCCGCCGGCATAGATCAGCGGACGTTTGGACGTCGCCAACAGCTCGAAGAATTTGGCGCAGTGTGTCCGATCAGGCGCGGCTTGTTGTACGACAGCCAGACGCGAGCGGTAACCCGGCACGGCCAGACTGGAGTTCCCGTCGAAGACGAGCTCGGTATTTTGCACGTCTTTGGGGATATCGACGACGACGGGACCGGGCCGTCCGCTGCGTGCGAGTTCGAAGGCCGTGCGCAATGTCGCTTCGAGCTTCGCTGCCTCGGTGACCAGGAACACGTGCTTGGCGCACGCCGCCATGATGTTGCTGATCGGCGCCTCCTGGAACGCATCGGTGCCGATCGCCGCGGTCGGCACCTGACCGCAGATCACGACCAGCGGGATCGAATCGGCCATCGCGTCGCGCACCGGCGTCACCATGTTCGTCGCGCCGGGGCCGGAGGTGACCAGCGCAACGCCGACCTTGCCCGATGCGCGCGCATAACCCTGCGCCATGAACCCCGCGCCCTGCTCGTTCGCCGGCACGATGAGCGGCATAGGCTCGCTGCCATCGTCGCATACGTGATCGCGGTTGTAGCGGAACACCGCGTCGTAGACCGGCAAAATCGCGCCGCCGGAGTAGCCGAAGATCACATCGACGCCTTCATCCGCAAGCACGCGTACAACGATCTCCGCGCCGCTGAGGCAAGTGCCGGCGAGCGAGTGTGTCGTGGCGCTTTCAGGTAGAAGTTGTGCGTTCATGCTCGATGACGTCGTTTTTGCTTTAACCAACCTTCTTCAATGCCGGCGCCGTCGCAGCGGCCGCGGGGCTCAGCCATGGCATGCGCGCACGCAATTTCGCGCCGACCTGCTCGATCGGATGGTCGAGATCCCGCTGCTTGTAAGCTTTGTAGTTCGGCAATCCGGCCGCGTATTCGGCCGTCCACTCGCGCGCGAAGCGGCCGTCCTGGATCTCGTCGAGGATCGCGCGCATCTTCTGTTTCGTCGCGGCATCGACGACGCGCGGACCGCGCGTGTAATCGCCGTACTGCGCGGTCTCGGAGACGAAAGTGAGCATCTTCGTCAGCCCACCCTCGTAGAACAGGTCGACGATGAGCTTTAGTTCATGCATGACTTCGTAGTACGCGATCTCCGGTTTGTAGCCAGCCTCGACCAGCGTCTCGAAACCATGGCGCACGAGTTCACTGACGCCACCGCACAACACCGCTTGCTCGCCGAACAGATCCGTTTCGGTCTCTTCCTTGAAATCGGTTTCGATCAGCATCGCGCGCGCGCCGCCGATGCCGGCCGCATACGCGAGCGCTTTGTCGCGCGCATGCCCGCTGGCGTCCTGATGCACGGCATACAGGCACGGCACGCCGCGTCCGATCTCGTATTCCTTGCGCACGAGCGCGCCGGGGCCCTTCGGCGCCACAAGGATGACGTCGATATCGGGTCGCGGCGCAACCGTGCGGAAGTGCACATTGAAGCCGTGCGCAAACAGCAGTGCTGCCGTCGATTTGAGATGCGGCGCGATGAAGTCCGCATACAACTTCGGCTGCGTCATGTCGGGCGTCAGCACGGCGACCAGATCGGCACCTTTGACGGCCTCGGCAGGCTCGACCACGCGCAGGCCATCGGCTTCCGCCTTGCTCCAGGTTGCTCCGCCACGACGCAGGCCGACGACGACGTCGAGGCCCGAGTCGCGCAGATTCAGTGCGTGTGCGCGACCTTGGCTGCCGTAGCCGAGAACGGCAATGCGCTTGCCTTTTAGCGCCTCGATGGTGGCTTTCGTTTCGCTACTCATTTCCACTTCTCCACTGATTTCAAATTTCGATAACAGCACCGCGCGCCGCGGAGCCGACGGTTTTCGCATATTTCGCCAGTACGCCGCGCGCAACTTTGGGCGCCGGTGGCTTCCACGTCTTGCGCCGCGTGTCGAGGTCGGCATCGGTTTCGATTACGCGTCGTTCGGCGTCGATCACGATGCGGTCGCCGTCGCGCAGCAGTCCGATCGCACCACCGCGCGCCGCTTCCGGCGCGATGTGTCCAACCATAAAACCGTGCGTGGCGCCGCTGAAGCGTCCGTCGGTGATCAATGCGACGTCGTCGCCCAATCCGCGTCCGACCAGCGCTGCGGTGACCGCCAGCATCTCGCGCATGCCGGGTCCGCCTGCGGGACCCTCGTTGCGAATCACGATCACATCGCCGCCCTTGATCGCGCCTTGCTGCACAGCGCGAAACGTCTCTTCTTCGCTCTCGAACACGCGTGCCGGCCCGGCAAAATGTTGTCGACCTTTGCCTGCAAGTTTCAGCACGCAGCCTTCGCTGGCGAGATTGCCGTACAGAATCGAATAGCCGCCGCGTGGCTTGAACGCGCGATTCACCGGCACGACGACTTGCTGGTCCGCCGGCGCCGGTGCTGCGGCATCGAGTTCAGCGAACAGCGAGCGACCACTCAACGTCGGCGCGTCTTCGAGCAAGCCCGCCACTCGCAGCTCGCGCGCGACTTGCGCCATGCCGCCGGCCGCGGTCATTTCGATCGCGGTGTACTTGCCGCCCGGCATTAGATCGGCAATCACGGGTGTCGTTTTCGACGCGACTTCAAAATCTTCCAACGTCAGCGCCACTTCTGCCTCCGAAGCAATCGCGAGCAGATGCAACACGGCGTTGGTCGAACCGGCCGTCGCGTTGGCGATGCGCGCGGCGTTGCGAAACGACGTCGCATTCAACACGTCGCGCGGACGCAAATTCCGTTTCAGATTCTCCACCGCGAGCTCACCGCAGCGCCGTGCGACTTCACGTTTGCGCGGATCGGTCGCAGCCACGTCGTTGAAACCCAGCGGCGACAAGCCCAGCGCCATCAGCATCATCGACATCGTATTGGCGGTGAACTGGCCGCCACACGCGCCCGCACCAGGACACGCCCTGCGCTCGACCTGCTGCAAGCGTGCATCGTCGATCTTGCCCGCTCCATGCGCACCGACCGCTTCGAACACCTGCTGGATCGTGATCGATTTGCTGTCGAGCTTGCCGTGATCGATGCTGCCGCCGTACAGCGCCACCCCGGGAATGTTCAAACGCGCGAGCGCCATCGCCGCGGCCGGAATCGTCTTGTCGCAACCGCACAGCACGACCATCGCGTCGAGCGAATGGCCGTCCACCGCGAGCTCGATTGAATCGGTGATCACTTCGCGACTGACCAGCGACGCGCGCATGCCCGGTGTGCCCATCGCGATGCCGTCGGTCACCGCTATCGTGTTGAACTCGATCGGCGTGCCGCCGGCGGCACGCACGCCGTCGGCGACGTGCTGCGCCAGGTCGCGCAAATTCAGATTACACGGACTCACGTTCGACCAGCTGTGCACGACCGCGACGAGCGGCTTTTTGATATCGGCTTCGTCGAGACCGGTCGCGTACAACATCGCGCGCGCCGGCGCGCGATCCGGACCGGACTTCATCACGTCGCTGCGCATTTTTCCGTTTGTTGCCATTACGCCGCCACGCGACACTGGCCGGTGCCGAGCATGGCGATCACCGCGGCAGTCACTTCTTCGGTGCTGGCATGCCCGCCGAGATCGCGCGTCAGCACACCGCGCTCGATGACGCTATCGACGGCCGACTCGATGTCCTGCGCTGCGTGTTCCAGATCCAGCGAATAGCGCAGCAACAGCGCCGCGCTCAGGATCGCACCGAGCGGATTCGCGTGGCCCTTGCCGGCGATGTCGGGTGCGGAGCCGTGGATCGGCTCGTACAAACCGGCCTTGCCGTCGCCAAGCGACGCGGACGGCAGCAAGCCCAGCGAGCCCGCGAGTGCCGCCGCTTCGTCGGTCAGGATGTCACCGAACAGGTTCTCGGTAACAATCACGTCGTAGGCGCCCGGGCGCGTCAACAGCAGCATCGCCATCGAATCGACGAGTTGATGTTCGAGCAGCACATCGGGATATTCGTGCGCGACACGCGTGACCGTACTGCGCCACAGCCGCGAAGTTTCCAGCACATTGGCCTTGTCGACGTGCGTCACGTGCTTGCGGCGCAGCCGCGCGAACTCGAATGCACGGCGCGTGATGCGCTCGATTTCGGCGACGGTGTAGCGACATTCGTCCGTGGCGGCCATGTCCGTGCGCGTCTTGGCACCGAAATACGCGCCGCCGGTCAGCTCGCGCAGGAACAGCATGTCAACATTGTGCAATTTTTCATTTTTTAGCGGGCTCAAACTCGCGAGCCGAGGATGCACGCGCACCGGACGCAGGTTGGCATAGACGCCAAGCGCGGCGCGCAATCCGAGCAGACCCTGCTCCGGTCGCACTTTCGCATTTGGATCGGACCACTTCGGCCCGCCGACCGCACCGAGCAGCACCGCATCGGCGCTCTTGCACGCGGCCAGCGTCTGCGGCGGCAGCGGATCGCCGAACTGATCGATCGCCGCGCCACCGATCGGGTGCTCGGCAAAATCGAAGTGATAGCCACCGTGCTTTTCGGCGACCGCGCGTAGTACTGCAACCGCTGCCTTGGTGACTTCCGGACCGATGCCGTCGCCGGGGAGAACCGTGATGTTCGCTTTCATAAATAAACCCTTTGTTCCGTAACCGAAGTCTTTTTCCGTTCGCCCTGAGCGTAGGCGCGTAGCGCCGGAGTCGAAGGGTCACGCGCGTTTCGACTCCGCTCGCCGCGCGAGCGCAGCCTGCCCTGAGCGCCGCCGAAGGGCTTAACGCGAACGGTTGTTGTTAGTGTTGGCGCGTTCATTTCACGCTGCCTCGCGCCTGCTTTCGAATGCGCCAATGTCTTTCTCGTGCTGCACCAGAAACCCCAACTGATCCACACCGCTCAGCAGGCAATGCCGCGCAAACGGCTCGAGTTCGAACGTGAAACGCCCGCCGTCGGGCAACTCGATAAAGCCTTGGGCGACGTCGATCGAAAGTTCGATGCCGGGGTGTTCCAGCAGATAGCGGTGCTCGCCTTCGCTGAGCACGACAGCGAGCAAGCCGTTCTTCAACGCATTGCCGCGGAAGATGTCGGCGATCTCGCTAGCCAGTACCGCGCGGAATCCAAAATCGGTCAGCGCCCACGGCGCGTGTTCGCGCGACGAGCCACAACCGAAGTTGCGCCCGGCGACGAGAATCTCGCAGCCGCGCGCCTCGGGTTTGTTCAATGCAAACTCGGGATCGGGCGAGCCATCGGCGCGATAGCGCCAGTCCTGGAACAACGACTTGCCGAGTCCTGCTCGCTGCGTCGTGGTCAGAAATCGCGCCGGAATGATGCGATCGGTATCGATGTTCTCGTGCGGCAGCACGACGGTGCGCGAATGAATATGCGTCAGCGGTTTCATGCCGCGACCTCCTCGAAGAATTCGCTTGGATCGGCAATGCATCCCGCCACCGCCGATGCAGCGGCGACGAGCGGACTCGCCAGCACCGTGCGCACGCCAGGGCCTTGGCGGCCTTCGAAGTTGCGATTGCTCGTGCTGACGACGAGTTGGCCGGGCTGGCCGATGTCGCCGTTCATGCCGAGGCACATCGAGCAGCCCGCTTCGCGCCATTCGGCGCCGGCGGCGCGGAACACGTCGTGCAGGCCTTCGCGTTCGGCATCGCGCTTGACCTGTTCCGACCCCGGAACGACGAGCATGCGCACGCTCGCCGCAACCTTGCGACCGCGCAGCACATCCGCCGCCGCACGCAGATCGGAGAGGCGTCCATTCGTGCAGCTGCCGACGAACACGATATCGACCGGCATGCCGGCGAGCGCCTTGCCGCTGTCGACGCGCATGTAAGCGAGCGCGCGTTGCTCCTGTGCGTTTGCGGCCGCACGAACCGGCGCATCCAGCGTCGTGACCATGCCGGGATGCGTGCCGTAGGTGATGCTAGCCCGCACTTTTGCCGCGTCGATGTCGATTTCGCGATCGAACCGCGCACCGGCGTCGGATTTCAGTTCGCTCCATCTCGCGACCGCCACGTCGAACGCTTGGCCTTGCGGTGCTTTCGGTCGGCCTTTGAGATACGCGAATGTCGTTGCGTCGGGCGCGATCAAGCCGGCGCGCGCACCGGCTTCGATCGACATATTGCACACGGTCATGCGCTCTTCCATCGACAGCGCTTCGATCGCACTGCCGCGGTACTCGAACACGTGGCCGGTGCCGCCGTTGACCCCGATCGTGCCGATGATGTGCAGCACGAGGTCTTTTGCGGTGACGCCCGCGCGCAGCTTGCCGTGCACGTTGATCGCGAACGCTTTCGGTTTGCGCTGCAGCAGGCATTGCGTCGCGAGCACATGACCGACTTCGGTCGTGCCGATGCCGAACGCGAGCGCACCGAACGCGCCGTGCGTGGAGGTGTGGCTGTCGCCGCAGACAATGGTCATGCCCGGCTGTGTCGCGCCGAGCTCCGGCCCGATCACATGCACGATGCCGCGATTTCCGCTATTCCATCCGTACAGTTCTATACCGAATTCACGCGTGTTCGTTTCGAGCTGCGCGACCTGCGACTCGGCTTCGGCACTGACATACGTGCGCTTGCCGTGCGCATCGGCCGGCGTCGTTGGCGTCGAATGATCGAACGTCGCGAGCACACGGTCCGGTCGGCGCACTTTCAAACCGCGCTGACGCAGCTCGGTGAACGCCTGCGGCGAGGTGACTTCGTGCACCAGATGCAGATCGACATAGAGGATCGCCGGAGTCGCCTCGGTTTCCGCGCGCACGAGATGCGCGTCCCAGATTTTGTCGAGCAGTGTCCTCGCCATTACGCGGCCTCCGCTTCATGTTCAAAACGCAGCCGTCCCTGGCTGCTCCCGACGTGTTCGTGATTCGCGATCGGCGTCAGCCAGCCGTGCGTGTCCGCGGTGCTGCCGTCGAACAAACCGAAGAATGCTTTCTGCAGTGCGCGTGTGACTTCGCCCGGCTTGCCCGCGCCGACCGGCTTGCGGTCGACCGAGCGCACCGGCGTGACTTCTGCCGCGGTGCCGGTCATGAAGACTTCATCGGCGAAGTAGAGAAATTCGCGCGGCAGGCTCTGCTCGATGACCTCGATGCCGCGTTCGCGCGCGAGCGTCAGCACGCTGTCGCGCGTGATGCCGGCGAGAATGCTGGCGCCGACCGGCGGTGTGTAGATCTTGCCGCCGCGCACGATGAACAGGTTTTCGCCTGCGCCTTCGCTCAAACATCCGCCCGGCGCGAGCGCGATGCCTTCGGCGAAACCGCCACGCACGGCTTCCTGCGCGATCAACTGGCTCGACAGGTAATTGCCGCCGGCCTTCACACCCGTGGGATACGTGTTCGGCGCGGCGCGATTCCACGAACTCACGCAGACATCGACGCCGTCTTCCAGCGCCTGCGCGCCGTGCATCGAGCCCCACTCGATCGCGATCACCGCGAATTCGACCGGCACGTCGCGACTCGGTGCAAGACTGAAGGTGAAGCCGGCGCGATACGCGATCGGCCGCACGTAGGCGCTGGCGAGACCGTTCGCGGCGACCACATCTTCGCAAGCGCGATTGATCGCCTCGCGCGAGTACGGAATATCCAGATCGTAGACTTTCGCCGACAGCAGCAGCCGCTCGGTGTGATCGACGAGACGGAAGTAACGCGGCCCATCCGGCGTCGCGTACACGCGAATGCCCTCGAACACCGACGAGCCGTAATGCAGCGCATGCGCGCCGACGTGCACGGTGGCCTCGTGCAGCGGTTTGAGTTTTCCGTTGTGCCAGACCAGTGGGGATGATTGCATGACGTTCTCTTCAGGCTTGATTCGCGGCGAGTGGCAAGGCTTGGCCCAGTTGCAAGCGCTCGATCCGATTGACGACTTCCAGCGCGGCTTGCGCGGCGGCCTCGACGATGTCGGTGGAGACGCCGCGGCCGGTGAGTTCGCGACCATCGTGGTGCACGGTCAGCGTGGCGCGGCCTTGTGCGTCGGCGCCGTTGCTCAAGGAGCGAATCTGGAAATCGTCGATGTCCAGCGGCATGCCGGCCGCGCGCGTGATGGCGCGCAGCACCGCGTGCACGGGCCCGTCGCCGAGTGCGGCTTCGGCGCACAGACGGCCGTCGCTGTGTTTCATCTTCACCGACGCAGAGGCGCCGTTACCCAGATGCGTCGTCGCGTGCAGATGTTGCAGGCGCCACGGGCCGATCGCATCGGGATCCAGGCCCAGCGCGAGCGCGTCGAGATCGCTGTCGAACACTTCGCGCTTCTTGTCGGCCAGCGTCTTGAAACGCGTGAACACTTCGTCGAGCTGCGCGTCGTCGAATTCGTGGCCGAGATTCGACAAGCGTTCGCGCAGCGCGTGGCGGCCGGAATGCTTGCCGAGCACGAGCTGCGTGCGCGAGAAGCCGACGTCCTCGGGCCGCATGATCTCGTAGGTCTCGCGATGCTTGAGCATGCCGTGCTGATGGATGCCCGACTCGTGCGCGAACGCGTTCTCGCCGACGATGGCCTTGTTGCGCGGGATCACCGCGCCGACGACATCGGCGAGCAGGCGCGCGGTCGGATACAGCAGCGGCGTGCGAATGCCGGTTTCGAACGCGTAGCGATCGCCGCGCGTGCGCAGCGCCATCACGATTTCTTCCAGCGCCGCGTTACCCGCGCGCTCGCCGATGCCGCTGACCGTGCACTCGACCTGACGCGCGCCGGCCGCGAGCGCAGCAAGACTGTTCGCCACGCCCAAGCCCAGATCGTTGTGGCAATGCGCGCTCAGCGTCACGCGCTCGATGCCGCGCACTTCGCGCTTCAGGCGCGCGAACAGCGCGCCTATTTCGTCCGGCGTCGTGTAGCCGACCGTATCCGGCACGTTCACCACCGTCGCGCCGGCTTCGATCATCGCCGACAGCGCCTGGATCAGGAATTCCGGCTCGGTGCGGATCGCGTCTTCGGCCGAGAACTCGACTTCGTCGCATAACTCGCGCGCGCGGCGCACGGCGTTCGCGCCGGTCTCCAGCACCTGCTCTCGGCTCATGTTGAGCTTGTGGCGGCGGTGGATCGGACTGGTCGCGAGGAAGATGTGGATGCGCGACTGCCGGGCCTTCTCGGTCGCGCGCGCCACCGCTTCGATATCGCCGAACTGTGCCCGCGCCAACCCGCAGATCGTCGGCCCGCGCACCTCTGTCGCGACCGCCCGCACTGCATCAAAATCGCCGTCGGAGGCCTGCGGAAAACCGGCCTCGATCACATCGACGCCAAGCTCCGCGAGCGCATGTGCTACGCGCAATTTCTGCGCCCGGCTCATCGAGAATCCCGGCGCCTGCTCGCCATCGCGCAGCGTGGTGTCGAACACGCGCACGCGTTCGCGCGGCGTTACGGGTACTGCTGCTACTTTTTCTGGTTGGCTCATAAGTCCGCTTTGCAGCGGGCTTGGGGCGTTCGACGAAAACCTTTATGCATCTGAGGCATATCCCGGAAATTGCTCCTGCATTTCCGGGATACCGTCCGTCCATGGACATAAAAAAACCCCGCCTCGGTTTCCCGGTGCGGGGTTTTTAGAATTCGTCTGGTTGTTACTTAGACGCGCCCTAACCCGCACCTCCGTTGGTAATAAGAAGTACGAGTACGAGGACGAGAATCGCAAGCTGGCGCGAGCTGACGAGCGAGGAAACCAGCAGGAGCTGGCCCTTCTCGATCATCGTGCTGGTGCTGTTGCGCTGCGACATGGAACCGACCTTAAGCGAAGGTTGAAGGGTATGTCAACCCCCTGCTGAAAATATTTTCCGGAAAAGTCGGCGGGCGGCGCTGACTGAATGGTATGGACGGCTGGATGGCCATATGGCTATTTTGTTTAGCCATCAAGGGATGAATCCGAGCTTATGATTCAAACCTCCGTCGTCATTGCAGCGTAGGCGGGAATTAAGCACAGTTAGATAGCAATGCAAAATCCACAGACGACTTGGTCCGGTCAAACCAATCTCTGCGCCATTTCGAAAGACACGGGAAAAATGCCGCCGTCTTTTCTGCAGCTCACAAACAGAGGTGCAGATCAGTTCAACAGACGTTCGAACTGCGCCACTTTGAGCTGCGCTGCGTCGAGCGTGATTCCGTAGCGTTCTTTCAATCTGCCGACCAGATAAGCGCGATCGCCCTCGCCATGACTGACATCGTCGTGCGTCAGTTTCGAGAATTTCGCGCGCAATCTTCCCTGCAATCTGGGCCAATAGCTTTTTATGACGTCCCGGCTCATGCGCTTGCTCCTTGATGACACCGGCCTGCAGCATGGTCCTTATTTCGGCCAATAGCTATGAATTGTTTGCTGCGCGAAAATCGATGGGATACGAACCTCACAATAGCGACTGTTGTTCCGGTGACGCATAGGTCAGGCGCCCGTCAACGACGCGAGCTGGCTTCGTCATCGGATGCACGGTGCTGTGTTTGGCATCCATGATGTGCACGACCTCGATGCCGCGCACGCACAAGGCATCGGCGATCAGTGAGCGGTGACAGCGCCACCATACCGCTTCGGCGCACATGATCGCTGTGCGCGAGGCGCTGCCAATTTCGAGCAGTCGAGTGAACGCTTCCTCGAACGGCTCGCTTGCCATGTAATCGGCGTAGCCGCGAAACGCGGCGTTGCGCCACGCGCGGTTCGCCGAATCCGGCAGCGGGCGCCGGCGGCCACCGAGCGCCTGCAGCCATATGTAGCCGATCGCGTTGCCGGCGAGCGCCGCGGCGAGACGTTCCTGGCCGTATTGCGGTGAATTGCGCGAGCCAGGGAAACGGCGTACGTCGGCGATGTTTTCGATGCGGAACGCGGCGAGAATCTCGACAAACTCTTCGATCGGACGCGTGGAATGTCCGATTGTCCAGATCGTCTGCGTGCGGCTCGATCGATTCATTGTTGTCCCGGTCATCCGACGTCGATCCGGCTTACGCCTGTGTGAGCGCGAGGTACAGAGTCATTCCGAGCGAGAGCAATGTGACCATCGCGGTGACAAGGTATACGAGATCGCGGTCGGCGCTGACTCGTCCGCTTTCGATCGCACGGTTCACCACGTGGTAGCGACGCGCGGCGAGAATCGCGAGCAAACCGCCGAATACCATCATCGCGACGCCGAAGTACCACGAGCTTGCGCTGCCTGAAGTCTGCGCGTGCGAACCGAGGTGCATCGACAGCTCGCGAACCCAGAGGCCAAACTTGGCGACGACGAAGCCGAGGCTGATCACCGCGATGCTCGTGCGTATCCACGCGAGAAAAGTGCGCTCATTCGCGAGCAACTCGGTGGCCAATCTGTCCTCGCGCAAGAGGACATGAGATTCCTTCGATGCCATGGCGGTTATCTCCTGAGCGACCGGAGCCGGCTATTCTCCGCCGATTGTCAGGTCCGGTCCGTGCACACCGATACGCTGGCGTCGGCAATCGTGAAGCATACGCCGTCGCTATGTTTGATCCAGACTCCCCAATATTTCGAGCAGCGCCGGCAGCGTTTCCCTGATTTCCTTCAGATGGACCACGCTCAAGGAATGCAGCAGCCGCTCCGCCTTGCGCGTCAACGCCAATATCAGGCGCCTGCGATCGTTGGCGTCCTTCGACCGTGAAATCAGGCCGGCATCGACAAGGCGGTCGACCAGTTCCGTGGCCGCATGCGGCGTGATCAGCAGATTTTCGGCAAGCGCGCCGACGGTCATGGCTTCCCCGCGCGGATAGCCCTTGATTGCAAGCAGAGCCTGATGCTGCTGCGCGGGCAGGCCCGCCGCGTGCGCCGCGGATGCGCTGAACGCCGTGAATCGGCGCAGGGCAAGACGCAGGCGCGCCAACGCGGCGTAATCGGCGTGACTCAATCGTTTGGCTGTCGGTTTGCTTCGTCGGCGCAAGTTCTGCTACCCCGCTGCTCGATAATATCGTACTACGATATAATTAGCTCTTTCGTGATACCGAGCGAGAGGGCTTTTCATGCGCGTTTCCGGCGCCAGCTTCGATAAACCCGACGCCGCACATTTTGGCGCAACCTCGCCCAAGAGCGGGCTCGCGGACTTCACGACCGACCGTCGTGTTCTGCTGCTGATTCTCATGGCCCTGGTGATCGGAAGCGCTGGCGTATTCGCCGCGTGGTTCCTGGTCAAGCTCATTGCGCTGGTCGGCAACGCGGTTTGGCTCGGCAAGATCAGTGTAGCGCCGCTGGCGATGGGCGATGTTCCGCGCACGCCCTGGATGCTGTTCGTGCCGGCAATCGGCGGCTTGATCATCGGCCTGATGGCGCGATTCGGATCGGAAAAGATTCGCGGCCACGGCATCCCCGAAGCGATTGAAGCGATCCTGATCGGCGGCAGCCGCATGTCGCCGAAAGTCGCCGTGCTGAAACCGCTATCGTCGGCGATCTCGATCGGCACCGGCGGACCGTTCGGCGCGGAAGGGCCGATTATCATGACCGGCGGCGCGATAGGCTCGTTGTTCGCGCAGTTCTTTCACCTGAGCGCGGCCGAGCGCAAGACGCTGCTGGTCGCCGGTGCCGCCGCCGGCATGACGGCGATTTTCGCCACACCGCTCGCCGCCGTATTGATGGCCGTGGAACTGCTGCTGTTCGAATGGAAGCCGCGCAGTTTCATTCCGGTGGCAGTCGCCGCCGCGGTGTCGATCGGATGGCGACCGCTGCTGTTTCCGATCGGACCGCTGTTCCCGACATCCTTGCACTGGGCGCTGCCGTGGTGGGGTCTGCTCGTTTGCGTCGGACTCGGCGTCATTTCCGGCCTGCAATCAGGCCTGCTCACGACATTGCTGTACAAGCTCGAGGATGCGTTTGAGCATCTGCCGATCCACTGGATGTGGGCGCCCGCGCTCGGTGGACTCGTCGTGGGACTTGGCGGATTGATCGAGCCGCGAGCACTCGGCGTCGGCTACGACATCGTCGCCGATCTTCTCGGCAGCCATCTGCTCGCAAAAGCCGTATTGACGATTCTGCTGGTCAAGGCGGCCATTTGGCTCGTTGCCTTGTCCTCGGGCACTTCCGGCGGCGTGCTGGCGCCGCTGTTGATCCTGGGCGGTGCGCTGGGCTGGCTCGTCGGCCTGCTGCTGCCGGGCGAGCCCGGAATCTGGGCCTTGCTCGGCATGGCCGCGATGATGGGCGGCACGATGCGCGCGCCACTCACCGGAACGCTCTTCGCAGTCGAGCTGACCGGCGATGTGCACATGCTCGTCCCGCTGTTGATCGCGACGGTGTCCGCCTATGCGGTAACGGTGTTGTTGCTGCGCCGGTCGATTCTCACCGAAAAAATCGCCCGGCGCGGTCAGCACATCACACGCGAGTACAGCATCGATCCGTTCGAACTGACACGCGCCGCAGACATCATGGTCAAGGCAGTGGACACGCTTCCAGCCGACATGCTGATCGACGAGGCGGCGGACTTCTTCTGCGCAAGCGAGCATCGCCATCGATCCTATCCGGTCGTTGAGCACGACGGTCGCCTGGTCGGCATGGTCTCGCGCGCAGACGCTTTGCGCTGGCAGGCGCAGGAACGCCACCCGGATCAGACATTGAACGATGTCGTATCCGACGCATCGGTGCCGGTCGCTCATCCCGACGACATGGTGGGCCGTGTCACCGACTTGATGATCGCCGCCGATATCGGGCGCGTGCCGATCGTCGCCCTGGATTCCGGCATTCTGGTCGGCTTGATCGCCCGCAAGGATCTTTTGCGCCTGCGCGACTCGAGCAAATCGCTCGAGCGCGAACGCCGCGCCTATTTTGGCCGCGGGCAAAAAGTGTCTGTCCCGGATTCGACCAAGCCGCGATAGACGCGCTGCTGCCGGCCGATTCCTAGGATTTCCGGCATTCGAGAAAAATCACCGGCGGGTGTTCCAGGAAAGAGCGCCAATGTTCGGAGCCGAACTCGGCGATGCCCGGCGGCGAAACCTGCGGCATGTGCCAGGCGATCGCGTGCAGGCCGGCGGCTTGCAATGCCCGCTCGTGGGCAGCGATGCTCAGGTAATAGTTCGTGATCTCGAAGATGTTGTCGTCGAGAAAAATCTGCCAGATCACCGGCGCGCCTTCGTCGCGATCGTTGATGTGACGCTGGAAGCCATAGTGGCGCATCGTATCGGTTTGCCCGGTGTACTCGGGATTGTTGTTGACCGTGATGAAGCGCCCGCCGGGACGCAAATGGCGCGCGATCGTGTTGCACATCTGCCGCAGTTCGCTTTCGCTTTGCGCGTAGTTGAGCAGATACGCGGCGAAGACGATATCGAACGTTTCATCGAGCGCGAGTTCTTTGGCGTCACCAACGATGTATTCGATGCCCAATGGGGCCTGCGCCTCGGCCTGGCGCGCGAGCTCGATCATGGCCGTCGAGATATCGACGCCGACGACGCGTGCCGCGCCCTCCTGACGCAACACGCGAGTGTGGAAGCCTTCGCCGCATGCCAGATCGAGCACCGACGCGCCCGCCGGATCGCCCAACCGTCCGAACAGCGTGAATAGTTCGATGTGCGCGCGCCACGGCTGCAGCTTCGCGCGCTTGTATTCCTGCGCAATCAGGTTGTAGTCGGTCGTCATGATTTCCCCCTGCAAACGCGCCCGAAGCCGCCGCTGCACGCTAACACATCGCATGCAGTCCTGGCTCGAATCCGCGCGCCAGCACCGTCGAGATGTCCGGCGCCGCTGGTTCACTTGACAACCTACATGCCACCAGCTACCTTTCTATACAAAGGTAGCTGATCAACCCATGAGTTCCGTCAAATTCACGACATTGCGCAAAGGGCTGCTCGAATTCCTCATTCTCGGCATCGTCTCGTCCGGGCGCGTCTATGTCGCGGATATCCTGCAGCGTTTGAGCAATACCGATTTCGCGACGCAGGAAGGCACGCTGTATCCGCTGTTGAGCAAGATGCGCCAGGAACAGCTGCTCGACTACGAATGGCAGGAATCCGACACCGGGCCGCCACGCAAGTATTACAAGCTCACCGCGAGCGGGCGCAAACAGCTGGCGGAGTTTCGCGAATACTGGGAATCTCTGACGAACGTCATCGACGAACTGGGTAAACCATCATGCAAAAAGTAATTCCAATCAGCTTGAGCGGGCACTCGGCGATGTTCCAGCTCGACGAGGACGCCTACAACGCGCTGCGCGCGTATCTCGACCGCGCGCGTTCGCGCCTCAAGCGCGATCCGGGACGTGACGAGATCCTGCGCGATCTCGAGCAATCCATCGGCGAGAAACTTGCGCGTTTGCTGGACTCCGGAAGCCGCGTGATCAACCGGCGCGAGGTCGAGTCGGTACTCGAACAGGTTGGCGCGGTGGACGCCGGCAACGGCGAACACCTCAGAGCCGAATCTCAGGCGGGTCGCCCGCGCCGGCTTTGCCGAATCGAGGAAGGCCAATGGTTCTTCGGCGTTTGTCAGGGGCTGGCCGCATATTCGAGCATTACGGTGGAGTGGGTGCGGTCGATCTTCGTCATCCTCACGGTGTTTACCGGCGGAGCCACGGTGCTGATCTATCTGGTCCTCATGTTCGCCCTGCCGGTATTTCGCACTCACGAGGAGTATGTCGCCAGTCTGCACAGTCCTTTCGATGCGAGCAGCAGCTAGCCCTGCCGACCCGCGAATTTCGCTCGATTCCCGCCGCTGCCGGCTCAAAGTTGTACGGACAAGTTATTGTTCTGTTAACACGCCTGCTGTACCTTCCTCGCGTTTGAGTATTCCGCCGGTCTCGGCAGGAGCAAACGATGAGCGCACTGCCACCGCTTTCCGCAGGAACGCAAGCTGCGTACGCGACGAGCCTGCCGACCGCAAGCTATGCACGCGGCCTCGAACGCCTTTTGCGCGCCGCACGTGACCTTGCACTCGCGCGCACGCAAGAGGACGTGCAGCGCATCGTCAGCAGCGCTGCACGCGAATTGGCCGGCTCCGACGGTGCGGCGTTCGTACTGCGTGACGACGGCAAGTGCTTCTATGCGGACGAGGACGCGATTGCACCGCTGTGGAAAGGCCACGCATTTCCGATCGAGAATTGCATCAGCGGCTGGTCGATATTGAATCGGCAGTCCGCGTCGATTGCGGATATCTACGTCGACCCGCGCGTCCCGCACGAAGCGTATCGCCCGACGTTCGTGAAAAGCCTGCTGATGGTGCCGATCGGCACGGCCGATCCCGTCGGCGCGATCGGCAATTATTGGGCGCAACAACGTCAGCCGAGCGGCGAAGAAGAAGCATTGCTGCTGCAACTCGGCGAGTTGACCGCGATCGCGATGGAAAACGTGCAGGTGTGCTCGGAGCTCGAACGTCTCGTGCGCGAGCGCACGATCGCGCTGGAGAAAGCACAGGCCGAGATACGCATTCTGGCCATTACCGACGAGCCGACCGGCTTGTACAACCGGCACGGCTTCAACGTGCTCGGCGAGCACGCGCTGAAGAACGCGCGGCGCGTGCGCGGACAGTGCCTGTTCGCGATGGTCGATGTCGAAGGACTCAAGCGCATCAACGCCGAACACGGTCATGAAGTCGGCGATGCACTGATTGCCGATTGCGCACAGGTGCTCAAGGCGACGCTGCGTCAGTCCGATCTCGTCGCGCGCATCGGCGGCGACGTGTTCTGCGCGCTTTCGATCGAACCCGACGGCGATGCGCTCGGCATGCGCACGCGTCTTGCTGACGCGTTTGCCGCATTCAACCGCCGGTCATGGGCGAAATATCGCTTGTCGGCGAGCGTCGGCATCGTGCAGGCGCAAGTCGACGAAACCTGCACCCTCGACAGCCTTCTTTCCCAAGCCAATCGGCTCACATCCGCCGAGAAGGATGCGCGTCCGGAAAAAATTTCGCTCGCTTGATCCTTATCGCGATTGACGAGTTCGCATTGTGGATTCTCGTAACCCGTCACAGTTCGCCGGTGACACTTCACGCACACTGTTTTGCGCCAAGGAATGCTCTCGGCAAGCCGAGGCTTACATATTCAGGAAAGCGTCTGGAGTTCGATATGAAAGATATTCAGCATGAAGCAGCCGCTGTGCCGGCCGGCGCCGGCGAAGTGCCTCCGACCAGCGACGAAAGCAATCGCGCCAGAATTATTCGCAGTCTGATCAAGACGCGCGCGCGGCTGCAGGAAACCCGCAACCGTTCGGCGGAATTGCAGTCCGCGCTCGAAGTGTTCAAACACAAGCAGGCGCAGATCGGCGGCGGTTAAAGCCCGCTCCGGGCGCGATCCCGCGCTCGCGGTATGCCGGGGCTGCTAAGCTGCGTTCATGCCACCGCGAACACCGGCCAGCCCGAAATTCGAATTTTCGCCAATCGTCGCCGGCTTGTGGCGCATCGCGGACTGGAACTTCGACGTATCCGAACGCGTGCGCTGGATCGAACAGGCGCTCGAGCTTGGCATCACCTCGTTCGATCATGCCGACATCTATGGCGACTACCGCGCGGAAACGCTGTTCGGCGAGGCGCTGCAAGCCGAGCCTGCACTGCGCGCGCGCATGCAGCTCGTTACCAAGTGCGGCATTCGTTTGGTTTCGGTGCAGCACCGTTATCGCGTGAACTACTACGACAGCTCGCCGGCGTATGTGCGCGCGCAGGTGGAGCAGTCGCTGCGAAACCTGCACACCGACGAACTAGATCTCGTACTGATCCATCGTCCCGATTACCTGATGGATGCGGCGGCCCTCGCGAACACGTGTGCCGCACTCACCGCCGAAGGCAAGGTCAGACATTGGGGCGTGTCCAATCACAGCGTCGGCCAATTCGCACTCCTGCACGAACACCATCCACTGCTGACCAACCAAGTCGAGTTGTCGCCGCTGCAGATGGACGCACTCGATGACGGCACTCTCGACCAGGCGCAACGGCTCGGATTGCGGCCGATGATCTGGTCGCCACTGGCCGGCGGACGATTGTTCAGCGCCGATACCGAACAAGCCTTGCGCGTGCGCGCCGAAATGACTGCGATCGCGAAGCGCTACGACATCAGTCTGACCACGCTGGCGATGGCTTGGGTGTTGCGTCACCCTTCGAGGCCGCACCCGATCACGGGCACGCAGCGCATCGACGGATTGCGCGATGCGGTCTGCGCAGCGGAGGTGCGACTCGATGCGGAAGACTGGTACGCAATCTGGACGGCCAGCAAGGGCCATCCGGTGCCGTGAATCTTACGGATGATCCGCCACGCGCTTGCAGCAATAGCGCAGTGCGCTCAGGTTCGCGGTACGCTTCGGAAACGCCTTGGATACCGATGGCGTCTTGCCCTTGATGACGAGCTTGTAGACGCGCAATTCGTCCTTGACGAGCTCGGGCATTTTCAGCACCTTGTCCTTTTCCACTTCGCTCGGAGCACGCGGCGGCTCGATGCTATCGCCGGCCTGCACCGGTTCCAGCTGTGCCTGCGGCACCGTCAGCACGAGCTCGGTCAACTTGTGCATCAACGGCCAGAACCACGCGCCGTAAGCAGGATGCAATTTCCAGACGACATTGCCGTCCTTGATCTCCAGCGCCTGTCCGACCGCGGCGGAAGCGCCTTTCGTGCCGACCAGGCGCAAATTCGCCACCGCGCTCGCGGCGACGCTGGCCTTGGCAACGCTCACGCGCTCAGCGACGGCGGCCACGTTGTTTCTTCTCGTCATGCAGGCCGACGCGAATCATCGCGCCACCTTGGGTCGATCCATCCAGCGCGGTGATTGCATTGCGCGCTTCGTGGCCTTCCATTTTGAGTTCGGCAAATCCTTTGCACTCGCCGCTGAACAAATCCTTGGCGATGCGCAGGTCGAATACGCGGCCGTGCGCTGCGAACAATTGCTGCAGCGACGTTTCCGTCATCGAACGCGGCAATCCGCGCACGTTCAGGGTAAGCATTCGGTTCTCCAGAAAAAGGATTAGCCCCTCGATGAGGGGCCAATCCGGTAAAACAAGCTCAGGCGCCGCTGACGTTCTCGGCCTGCAGGCCCTTCGGGCCCTGCTTGACATCGAAGCTCACGCGCTGGCCTTCCTGTAGCGTGCGGAAGCCCGAGCCGGTGATGGCGCGGAAATGCACGAACAAATCTGGGCCGTTTTCACGACTGATAAAGCCGAAGCCTTTGGCGTCGTTGAACCATTTTACAGTGCCGATCTGACGATCCGACATAGATAACTCCAAAAAACATTGTTGATATAACGGCAGCCCATCTGGGCTCGCCGGTGCTACTGGTGTGCAAGGAATACGGGGAGGGAAACGATGGAGCGGATCGGAAGGATCAGCGGCATCGGGTCACAAACTAGTGAACCCGGCAGACACAGTGACCAAAGTATACCAGAAAATTCAGGGCTCTGGCGAATTACCGCTGCCGACCGCGTCCAGACGCGCTTGCAGCAGGTCCAGACGCAGGTCCGCCGCCCCGCCCGGCGACGCGCGCGCCCGCAGACTCGTTTCGGGAGTTCGCCCCTGCCCGGCCGATTCCGCGCTCTCGGCGGCGTGCCGGTAGGCATCCCGGAACGGCACGCCGGCGGACGCTTGCTCGATCGCCAGATCGGTTGCATACATCGCCGGCTCGATCGCCGCGTGCAAGGCCGATTCGTGCCATTGCAAGCTCGCCAGCAAATCCGGCACGAGCGCGAGCGCGGCGAGTCCGCGTGAAAACCCGTGAAACAGCCCACCCTTGGAGAACTGCAGATCGCGTTGATAGCCGGATGGCAGCGACAGCAGCTGTTCGATTTCACCGCGCCCCGCAGCGACGCTGGCGTATGTCGCGCGCAGCAATTCGATGACGTCCGGATTGCGCTTGTTCGGCATAATCGACGATCCGGTCGTGTATTGCGGCGGCAGCCGCACGAAACCGAATTCGCTCGTCGTGAACAGGCTCAGGTCCCAAGCCAGGCGACGCACGTCGAGCAGCGCGCTGGCGAGCGCATCGAGCGCGGCGATCTCGAATTTGCCGCGCGACAGCTGCGCCGCGATCGGCGATACCTGCATGCGCGCAAAACCGAGCGAGCGCGTCGTGTGTTCGCGATCAAGTCTCAGATTCACACCATAACCGGCCGCCGTACCGAGCGGATTCGCATCGATCCAGTCCAGCGTCTGCCGCGCACGGACAGCGTCATCGACAAAGCTTTCAGCGAACCCGGCAAACCACATCGCGGTGGACGACACCACCGCGCGCTGCAGGTGCGTATAGCCCGGCATCGGCAACGCTTCGCGTGACGCGCGCGCCAGGCACACGCGCGCGCACTCGCGCGCGTGCGCGAGCAATTCACCGAGTTTTGCCTTGAGCCACAGACGCGTGGCGACGAGGATCTGGTCATTGCGGCTGCGGCCGGTATGGACCTTGCGGCCGGCGTCGCCGAGGCGTTCGGTCAGACGCGCCTCGATTGCGGTGTGGCCATCCTCGTAACGCTCGTCGAGCACGAATTCACCGCAGCGGAAATCCGCGGCCAACGCATCGAGTTCGCGCGACAGCGCGGCCAATTCGTCCGCGCTCAGCACGTCGATGTTGGCAAGACCTTCGATGTGCGCCTTGCTCGCCTGGATGTCGTAGAGAAAAAACTCGCGATCGAGCAACACGTCGTCGCCGGCGAGGAAACGCATGATTCGCGCATCGATGGCGACACCCGATTTTTGCCACATTGGCTCAGTCATGGGGAATGCCCGTCATTTCATCGAAGCCGAACGCGCGATTGAGATTCTGCATTGCCTGCGTCGCCGCGCCCTTGAGCAGATTATCGAGCGTGGCGACGACGACGGCGCGCTTGCCTCCGGCCGCCATGGCGAATCCGCCGACCTCGGCGTGATGTCGATGCGCAATGTGGCTGACCCATGGCGCATCATCGACGATGCGCACCAGCGGCTCGTGCGCGTAGAACCGCTTATATCGCGACTTGATCGAATCGGTGCTCATCACCTGCGTCAGCCAGAGATTTACCGTCATCGTAATGCCGCGGAAATGCGGCGCCACATGCGGCAGGAACTCGACCGGCAAGCCAAGCTGGCGCGTGACTTCGCGCTCGTGCACATGGCCGGTCAGCGCGTACGGCATCAGATTATCGCGAAGCTTCTCCGGATCGTTCTTGTCCGACGGCGTCGTGCCTGCGCCGGAATAACCGGAGACGCCGAAACATACCGGCGGCCCGGCAAGCGAGTCCTTGAGCGGAGCTATCGCCAGCTGCATGGCCGTAGCGTAGCAACCGGGGTTGCTGATGCGGCGTTGGCCGGCGTAGCGGTCGCGTGTCAATTCCGGCAACCCGTAATACCAGCCGTCCTCAAAACGGTAATCGGCGGACAAGTCCACAATAATACTTTGTGGACTTTGTGCATCGATCGCGGCGACATACGCAGCGGCCTTGCCGTTCGGCAGCGCCAGCACGACGGCATCAGCCTTCTTCGCCGCGACCGCTTCGGCGTCGAGGTTTTCGTAGCGCACGTCGCCGCTGAATTCCGGCACGTGGTCGCCGACGCGCGTGCCCGCACGTTCCCGCGAAGAGACGAATGCCAGTTGCAACGACGGATGCGCGGCGATCAACCGGATCAGTTCCGCCCCGGTATGGCCGCGCGCGCCCACAATGCCGATCGTTTTCATGCCGCGACCGCCGCAACCGGAGCGTCGAGCAATGTCGCCGGCCGTTCGCGGCAATGCTTCACGCATGCTGCAATTTCGGCGAATTCGGCGAACCCGTACCAGAACAGTTTCCAGCCATTGATGCGGTAACTGCCGTCGGCCTCGTTGAAATAGAAGTCGTTGACCGGATTGTTGTGGCGCGAGCGCCAGAACACGCGCGGATTCTCCTCGCGCATCACTTGCCACACCGCGCGGCCGAGGCCTTCGCCTTGCGCCTCTTCAAGCACGGCAAACTTGTCGAGATAAATACCTTGTGCTTCCTCTGTGAGGATGATCGCTGCGCGATAATTCTCGCTGACGTAAGCGCGATGCAACCGCGTGCGTTCGAAGTAGTCCGGCGCCAGCACGCGCCCGAAGCTCGATTCGATCAGCGTGCGCAAACGTTCGCGATCGATCTGCTGCCAGGACGTGACCGTTTGCACTTTTTCGCCACGGCGCACGAGCGTGCCCGAACCTTTGTGCGTAAACAGCTCTTTGGCGAGTTCCTCCGGCTTGGTGATCGACACCGATGACGTCAGCGGCAGCCTGTCGAGCAGCGCCTTGATTTGTTCGATCTTCACGCGCATGCCCGAATGCAGCCACGGCTGCGTCATCAGATGCGCGTACTCGCTCGACAGATTGATCGAATCGATCAGCTTGCCCTTGCCATCGAGCAGCCCGCCGGTTTCGGTCAGGAACACGATCTTGTACGGTTGCAGCGCCTGCACGAGTTCGTTCGCGGCGAAATCCGCGTTGACGTTGAGGATCTGTCCATCCGCCGTCTCGCCGAGGCTCGCGATCACCGGGATCGAACCCGCCTGCAGACTCGCTTCGATTGGCGCCAGATGCACGGTCGAGACCTTGCCGACCAGGCCGTACTTGTCACGGTCCAGATATTCGGCTTCGAACACGCCGGAGACGATCGACGTCGCGCGCGCATCGACTTCGCGCAGCGCGGCGACGAGGGCGAGGTTCTGCGCATGGAATACGCGACGCACGATGCCGAGCGCCTGCGGCGAGGTCACGCGCAAGCCGTCGCGCGTGACTTTCTCGAGGCCGGCCGCGGACAGTTCCGCATCGAGTTGCGGCCCCGCGCCGTGGATCACGATCGGCGTCAGGCCGACTTGCTGCAGGAATGCGAGCGACGAGGTCAGGGCTTCGAGGTCGTCGCGCAACACCGCGCCGCCAACCTTGACGACGGCAAAACGCTTCGCATCGAGCTGCGAGAAGCGCTTGAGGTATTGCGAGATTTCCTTCGCACTGGCCATGCTCGAGAGCAGGCGCACGATGGTCTGGCGGGTCTTATGCGTGTCCATGATCAATGATCCGCATGTAGGTGTCGGTGATTTGCCGCAATTGGGACAATTCCACAAATTCATCCGCGCTGTGCGCCTGCGCGATGTCGCCGGGACCGCACACGAACGTGGTGTAACCAGCGGCAGAAAACAGCGCCGCTTCGGTCCAGAAATCCACGGCATTGCCGATCGGTACGCCGAGTTCGTCGGCAAGGTCACGCGCGGCCAGGCGTTTGGTTTCGGCTTGAGCAATGTCGCCGGCCGGCAGTGGCGCGCCGCGGAATGTCTCGGTGAACTCCGCGGCCGAGGCAAACCCGTGAAATGATGCAAGCAAGGCATCGGTATCCATCGACGGCAATGGGCGGAAACCAAAGCGCACTTCCGCTGACGGCGCAATCACGTTGGCCTTGATGCCACCGTCGACACGGCCGATGTTGAAACGCAGCCCGGTCAGGCCGCCGAAACGCGCATGCGACTGGCTTTCGACGAATTCCAATGCCTTCGCGCCCCAGCGCACCGTCTGATGCACGGCGCTCGCATCGGTGCTTCCGGATGCGTGACCGGCGCGACCGGCGAATCGCATCAATACGGAGCTGATGCCACGATGCGCAAGCACGGCTTCGCCACGCGTCGGTTCGGCAACGATCACGCCGGCGAACGGCAACTTGCGCGCGAGGAACGCGGCGATGCAGCGCGCGTCGTTCGCTTCCTCGTCGCTCGTGAACAGGAAAGCCGCATCGCCTTGCACCTGTACAGCGGCCGTGAGCAGCGCCGCAGCGGCGCCCTTGATATCGCAACCGCCAAGGCCGATCGCGCGATCATCCGTCACACGCAATTCGAATGGACTCGCCGTCCAATGTGGCGAATCCGGCACGGTGTCCAGATGCACGTTGAACAGAAATTTCGGCTGGCCGCGCACGGCCAACAGACTCACGGCACCAGCGCCGTGATCCGTCACTTCGCAGTCGAATCCCCGCAGGTTCGCGCCGAGGTAATCGAAAATGCCGCCCGTTCCGATCGCGCGCGGCGGGTTGCGCGTGTCGAATGCGACGAGCGCCTGCAAGTGACCGAGCGTGCTGGCGAGCAAATCGTTCATGCCTTGCGATTGACCTCGGCCCACAACGTCGAACTCATGCCGTACAGGCGGATGAAACCTTCCGCTTCTTCGACACCCCAATCCGCCGACTGCGCATACGTCGCGCCCTTCGCGTTGAGAATGTGCAGCGACTTCACGGCAACGGCGCTGACTGTGCCGCCGACGGTTTCGAGCGTCACCTCACCGTTGACGCATCGTTGCGATGAAGCCAGGAATGCTTCGATATCGGCCTTGAGCGGATCATGGAAGAAGCCTTCGTAGACGAGTTCCACCCATTTGCGCGCGACATCGTGCTTGAAGCGGTTCTGCAACTTCGACAGCACGGCCTCTTCGAGTGCGCGATGTGCGCACAGCAGCGCGGCCAGGCCGGGGGCCTCGAAAATGATGCGGCCTTTGAGACCGATCGTGGTATCTCCGGTGTACACGCCGCGACCGACGCCGTACCGCGCGAATTCGCGATTCAGGCGTGCAAGGATTTCCTCGCCGGCCAGCGTCTCGCCATTCAACGCGACCGCCTCGCCGTTGGAGAACGTCAGAGTCGCGCGCAGCGGCGTCGACGGCCACTGGGAACGCGGCGCGTTCCAACCGCGCGCACCCTCGCCTGGTGCCTCGAAAGCGTCGATCTCACCGCCCGACATCGTCACGCCGAGCAGGTTCTCGTTGATCGTGTAGCTCTTCTGCTTCGCGCGCACGGAAAATCCGCGCTGCTCGAGATACTGCTGCTCGTAGGCGCGCGTCTGCGTGTGTTCCTTCTGGATTTCACGGATCGGCGCGACGATCGTGTAATCACCGAGCGCCTTGATCGTCAGATCGAAACGCACCTGGTCGTTGCCCATGCCCGTGCAGCCATGCGCAATGAATTTCGTCTTCAATTCATCGCAACGCTTGAGCGCGGCTTCGACGATCAGGTAGCGATCCGATACGAGCAACGGATACTGCCCTTGATATCCCTCGCCCGCCCAGACGAATGGCTTGACGAAACCGCTCCAGATCGCCGGGCCGCCGTCGACGGTCAGGTGACTCGCAACGCCGAGTTCGCTGGCGCGCGCTTCGATGTACGCGCGCTCATCCGCATCGACGCCACCGGTGTCGGCGAACACGGTGTGCACGGCGTAACCGCGCTCCTGCAGATACGGCACGCAGAAGCTCGTATCGAGGCCGCCGGAAAAAGCGAGGACGATGTCGTTCATGTCTTGCTCCCGCCGTGCGCGATGAGGCTCGCCATCACCGCTTTCTGCACATGCAGACGATTCTCCGCTTCGTCGACTGCGATGCAGGCAGGAGAATCCATCACTGCATCGGTGGCCTTGATATTCCGGCGCAACGGCAGGCAATGACTGAATACGCCTTGATCCGTCAGCGCCATCTTCGCCTCGTCCACAATGAAATGTTTGTACTTTTCGCGGATGGGCTTTTCCTGCTCCCAGCGCCCGAAATATGGCAACGCACCCCAGCTTTTCGCATAAATGGCATGCGCACCGCGATAGCTTGAATCCACGTCGTGGCTGATCGCGAAGCTGCCGCCGTTCTCGGCGACGTTCTGCTTTGCAAAATCGAGATAGCGCTGATCGAGCGCGTATTCCGCCGTCGGACACAGCAGCGTGACATCCATGCCAAAACGCGTGGCGATCGTCAGAGCGGAATTGGCCACCGCCGTGTTGAGGGGTTTCGGGTGATACGTCCACGTCAGCACATACTTCTTGCCGCGCAAATCCGTCGTGCCGAAATGCTGCTGCAGCGCCATGATGTGCGCGAGCTCCTGCATCGGATGCGTAATCGTTTCCATGTTGATCACCGGTACCGTCGCGTATTGCGCAAACGCGCGCAGCACGCGATCTTCGCGATCGACCGACCAGTCCTGGAATTTCGGAAACGCGCGCACGCCGATCAGATCGACATAACGCGACAATACGCGCGCGACTTCGGCGATGTGTTCCTCGGCTTCGCCATCCATCAGCGTTCTTGGCGCGAATTCGATCGGCCAAGCGTCCTTTCCGGGCGACAGCACGATCGCATGACCGCCGAGTTCGAACGCGCCAAGCTCAAAACTCGTGCGCGTGCGCATCGACGGATTGAAGAACAGCAGCGCGATGCTTTTGTCGGCGAGGTCGCGTCCATGCCGCGTGCGCTTGAACGCGGCCGCCTGTGCAAGCAGCGCGTCGAGCTCGGCGCGGCTGAAGTCCTGGGTGTTCAAAAAATGACGAGTCATTTGCAATTCCTTGGCGCTAAAACAAAAAACCCGGCGCGAGGGCCGGGTTCTTATGGAGCATGCATATCAAATGCGTGCGACAGCTACCCGGCGGAAGGTCGGAGCAACGGTCGGCGCGCGCGCGAGGTCATGCCAGCGGCCATGCGGGCGCTGGAGATGGAACCGGTCGCGGCGGAAATAGAGTTCATGACGCGGCACAGTACACGCAAGTTTTCCGCGTTGCAACAACTTTTTCACGAATGGCCGTCCATTTGCAGGCGGCGTTCAGGCGATTGACAGCTCCGGCGTCGTAGATTATCGTATTAGCGCATTAATACATAGGATCGCGATGAAACACCGACTGCAGCCCCTGCCGAAGCGCGACGCCGAGAGTGACCTCGACGCGCTCGCCCGTGCACTCGCTGCGCTCGGCAAAGCCGCCGACGTGCGCGCGTTCCTGCTCGACCTATGCACCCCGGCGGAACTGGAAGCGCTGTGCGACCGCTGGAAAGTGGTGCCGCTGCTGCTCGACAGGGTGCCGTATCGCGAAATCCACGACCGCACGCTGGTCAGCGTCACCACGATCGGGCGCGTCGCGCGCACGCTCGAGCGCGGCGAAGGCGGCTACGCCGCGGCGCTGCGTCATCATCGCCGCCGCCCCGCTGCGGCGCACTGAGACCTTGCCCATGAGTCCAGTCGCCGCAAATCCCACGGTGCGCGACCGTCTGCGCATCGCCATCCAGAAATCCGGCCGCCTTGGCGACCCGGCCCGCGCACTGCTGCGCGAAGCCGGGCTGAACTGGCGCGAGTCGCGCGACCGCCTGTTCTGTTTCGGCGAGACATTGCCGGTGGACTTGCTGCTCGTGCGCGACGACGACATTCCCGGCTTGATCGCCGACGGCGTGTGCGACCTCGGCATCGTCGGTCGCAACGTGTTGCTCGAACAATGCGCGCTGCAACAGCCGGCGCCGTTTGCGGAAATGCGCCCGCTCGGATTCGGCGGCTGCCGCCTGATGCTCGCCGTGCCGGAGGACTTCGACTGGCGGGGCGCCCCGTGCGTCGCCGGATTGCGCATCGCCACGAGTTATCCTGGACTGCTCGCCGCGTGGCTGCGCGCGCAGGCCATCGAGGCGACGATCGTCAATCTGTCCGGCTCGGTCGAAATCGCGCCGCGGCTCGGTCAGGCCGATCTGATCTGCGACCTCGTGTCCAGCGGCGCCACGCTCGCGGCGAATCATCTGAAGTCGGTGGAAACCCTGCTCGACAGCGAAGCCGTACTTGCCGGGCCCAGCGCCGCATTCTCCGGTTTGCGCGCCGAAATCGCCGACCTGCTGCTGCGCCGCATCGACGGCGTATTGAAGATTCGCGACAGCAAACTGCTGCTGTTCCAGGCCGCGCGTGCGGCAGTGCCGGCACTGTTGGCGATGCTCCAAGACGCCGAGGAACCCACGGTCACCGCCGTGCACGACAGCGACCAGCTGGCGTTGCAGGCGCTGTGTCACGGCGCGATGACCTGGCAACGCCTCGAAGAGCTCAAGCGAGCCGGCGCGCGCGGCTTGCTCGTGCTGCCGATCGAGCGGATGCTCGCATGAGCGCGCTGACTCGACTGACCTGGAACGCGCTCGATGCCACAGCGCGCGGCGACGCATTGCGTCGTCCGGCACAAGCGATATCCGCTGCGGTAACTGCGAGCGTGCGCGAAATCCTCGACGGCGTGCGCGCACGCGGCGACGCGGCGGCACGCGAGTTCAACCGGAAATATGACCGTGCCGCGTTCGATGATTTCCGTGTGGGCGCCGACGAAATCGCCGCTTCCGCATCGAAGATCCCGACGCAAGTTGCGCGTGCGATCGAAAGCGCCGCTCTGCGCATCGAGAATTACCATCGTGCCGGCATGACCGAGCCTTACGCATTCGACAGCGGCGAAGGCGTGGTCTGTGAGCGTATCCTGCGCGGCATTGCGCGTGTCGGTTTATACGTGCCGGCCGGCAGCGCGCCGCTGCCTTCGACTGCCTTGATGCTCGGCGTGCCCGCGCGGTTGGCCGGCTGCCGCGAAGTCGTGATGTGCTCGCCGCCGCGCAGCGACGGCGACATCGATCCGACCGTGTTGTACGCCGCGAAAGTTTGCGGCATCGCGCACGTGTTCAAGCTCGGCGGCGCGCAGGCAATCGCCGCAATGGCTTATGGCACGGCAAGCGTGCCGAAGTGCGACAAGCTGTTCGGTCCCGGCAATGCTTACGTGACGGAAGCCAAGCGCCAAATTTCGATGGACGGCGATGGCGCAGCGATCGACATGCCGGCCGGGCCGTCGGAGGTGCTCGTGATTGCCGACGCCGGCGCCAATCCCGCTTTCGTCGCCGCCGACCTGCTCGCGCAGGCCGAGCACGGCCCGGACTCGCAAGTGCTGCTGCTCAGCGACAACGCGATGCTGCTCGATGCCGTGGATGCGGAACTCACGCGCCAGCTCGCACCCCTGTCGCGCGCTGCAATCGCGCAAAAATCACTCGCCGCGTCACGTGCGATTCTCGTCGAGTCACTCGACGCAGCGTTCGCCATCAGCAACGCGTATGCGCCCGAACATTTGATCCTGGCGCTGCGCGACGCACGACGCTGGCTCGACAAGGTCGAGGCCGCCGGCTCGGTGTTCCTCGGCGACTTCGCCCCCGAAGCGCTCGGCGACTACTGCAGCGGCACCAATCATGTGCTGCCGACCGGCGGCGCCGCGCGCGCGATCAGCGGTCTGAGCGTAGCGAGTTTCCAGAACGCCATCAGCGTACAGACGATAAATCGTGGTGGCATCGCAGCGATCGGGCCGACCGCAATAACACTGGCGCAGGCCGAAGGTCTCGATGCGCATGCGCGCGCCGTGCAGTTGCGATTGGTCGAAGCTGCTGCGCTTACGCGATGCGATGAAACGCATCGCGTACAGCAGCTGAGGGCGAGGCAGGATGCCGAGAGGGAGACGCTCCAGGGACGAATCCGAGGTAACACGTCATGAGCGACGTGCTGCAACTCGTGCGCGAAGACCTGCGCGATTTCGCCGGGTACAGCTCGGCGCGCAGCACGAAAGTGAGCGGCGAGATCTGGCTCAATGCGAATGAATCGCCGTGGCCAAGCGACGCCGACACGCGAGCGATCGCACGTCGTTATCCCGATCCGCAGCCGGCGCGGTTGCGCTCGGCGCTGGCGGATTTGTATGGAGTGACACCTGAGCAAATCCTGATCGGTCGCGGCAGCGACGAAGCGATCGATCTGCTCGTGCGCGCGCTCTGCGTGCCCGCGCGCGACGCGGTGCTCGCGACGCCCCCGGTATTCGGTATGTATGCGGTATGCGCACGCCTGCAAGGCGCGCGTCTCGTCGAAGTGCCGCTACTCGACGACCCGACCGACTTCCGCGTCGATCTCGATGCGGTCACGCGGCGCGCACTCGGCGAGCACGTGAAGATCGTGTTCCTGTGTTCGCCCGGCAATCCCGCGGGCGGCGTGATCCCGGCTGAAGATGTGCTCGCCGTTGCACAACGGCTCGATGGCCGCGCGCTCGTCGTCGTCGACGAAGCCTATGTCGAATTCGCCGCCGCGCCGTCGCTCGCCGACAAAGTCGCAAGCCAGAGCAACCTCGCGGTGCTGCGCACGTTATCGAAGGCGCATGCGTTGGCTGCCGCACGCATCGGCTGTGTCATTGCCAATCCAGCGCTGATCGATGTCTTGCGCCGATGTCAGGCGCCTTATCCGGTGCCCGCGCCGTGTACGGAAGTGGCACTGCGCGCGTTGACTCCGGGCGCGCTTGCCGCGACGCGCGAACGCATCGCCGTCGTCAAATCCGAACGCGAGAGCTTGCGCAGGAAGCTCGCTGCGTGCGCCGGCGTGCGTCGTGTCTATCCGGCGCAAGGGAATTTCCTGCTCGCGCGCTTCGACGATGCGAGTAGCGCGTACTCTGCCTTGCTCGCACATGGTGTCGTCGTGCGCGATCAACGCAGCGCGCCGCAACTCGGTGACGCGCTGCGTATCAGCCTCGGCACGCCCGCGCAAAACGCGCGCGTGCTTGCGGCGCTCGAGGCAACGGAGAAGGTGTCGTGAGGTGGATCCTGTTCATCGACCGCGACGGCACGCTGATCGAGGAGCCGGCCGATTTCCAGATCGATTCATTCGAGAAATTGCGCTTCGTCGAGGGCGCGATCCCCGCGCTGCTGCGCCTGCGTGCGGCCGGCTATGAGTTCGTGCTGATCAGCAACCAGGACGGCCTCGGCACGCCGACATTCCCGCAAGCCGCATTCGAGGGGCCACACCGGTTGATGTTGCAGGTGCTCGCGAGTGCGGGCATCACGTTCCGCGATGAATTGATCGATACAACCCTGGCGCACGAGAACGCACCGACACGCAAACCCGGCATCGGCCTTGCCTTGGCCTACATCCAGGATCGCAGCATCGACTGGTCGCGCTCGGCGGTGATCGGCGACCGCGAAACCGACGTGCAGTTCGCGAAGAACCTCGGCGTGCGCGCGTTCCAGTTGCGCTCGCCACAGTTCGGCGGCGAATGGGGGTGGTCCGACATCGCACACGCACTCGTGGACGCTCCGCGTACCGCGCACGTTGCACGCGAGACGCGCGAGACACGCATCCGCGTCGACGTCGATCTGGATCGCGCCGCCGAGCCGAAGATCAGCACGCGGATCGGCTTCTTCGACCACATGCTGGAACAACTCGGCAAGCACGGCGAATTCGCCATCGAGCTCACGTGCAACGGCGATACGCACATCGACGAGCATCATACGGTGGAAGACAGCGCGCTCGCACTCGGACAGGCGCTGCGCGATGCGCTCGGCGACAAGCGCGGTATCGCCCGTTATGGTTTCACGCTACCGATGGACGAAGCACTGGCCAGCGCCGCACTGGATTTCTCCGGTCGGGCCCTGTTCGTGTTCGACGGCGCGTTCACGCGCGAGCGCGTCGGCGATCTGCCGACCGAACTCGTGCCGCATTTCTTCCGCTCGCTCTGCGATGCGGCCGGAATCAATCTGCACCTGGAGGTGCGCGGCGAAAACGACCATCACCAGATCGAGGCCTGCTTCAAGGTCGTTGCGCGCGCGTTGCGTCAGGCCATGCGGCGCGAAGGCAGCGGGCTGCCGAGCACGAAAGGCGTGCTGTGAGCGGCCTCGTCATCATCGATTCGGGCGGTGCCAACCTGGGCTCGGTGCACCATGCGCTGCAGCGTCTGGGCGTCGATGCACCGGTGACACTCGACAAGGCAACGATTCGCGCCGCCGATCGCCTGATTCTGCCGGGCGTTGGCGCGGCTGCGCCGATCATGCAGCGCTTGCGCGAATCCGGCGTCGCCGATCTGTTGCGCGAGCTGCGTCAGCCGTTGCTCGGCATCTGTGTCGGCATGCAGGTGTTGTTCGAGCGGTCCGCCGAGGGCGATACGGCTTGCCTCGGCCTGCTCGAGGGCGCGATCGAAAAGATCGAGGAACGGCCCGGCGTGCGCGTACCGCACATGGGCTGGAATCACCTGCACCGCGAACGCGAGTCGCCGTTGCTCGACGGCATCGATAACGCAGATTACGCCTACTTCGTGCACAGCTATGCCGCGCCTGTCGATGACGCGTGCATCGCCAGCGTCGAACACGGCGCCAGCTACGCTGCGCTCGTGCAGCGTCGGCATGTCGCCGGTGCGCAGTTTCACCCGGAGCGCTCCGCGCAACCCGGTGCGTGCCTGTTGCGCAATTTTCTCGCGTGGCAGCCATGAGCTTCATCATCTATCCGGCGATCGACGTGCGCGGCGGCCGCGTCGTACGGTTGCGCCAGGGCGACTATGGGCAGGAAACGCGTTATCGCGAAAACCCGCTCGCGCTTGCGATGCGCTACGCCGACGCGGGCGCGCGGTGGCTGCACCTGGTCGATCTCGACGCGGCCCGCAACGGCGGCTACACACTTGCGGTGCTGCTGCGCGAATTTTCCAGCGATGGACGTCTGGCCGTGCAAACCGGCGGCGGCGTGCGCACTGCCAGCGATGTGCAGATGCTGCTGGATGCCGGCGCGCAGCGCGTCGTCATCGGTTCGGTGGCGATTGCCGACCCCGATGCGGCATGCGGCTGGTTGCAACGCTTTGGCACCGAGCGGCTCGTGCTCGCGCTCGACGCGCGACGCGAAAGTGACGGTGTCTGGCGCCTGCCGGTACGCGGCTGGACGCAAGCCAGCGTCGCCGAGCTTTTCGACCTGCTCGACCGCTATGTCGAAGCGGGTGCCCGACATCTGCTGTGCACGGATATTGCCCGCGACGGCATGCTCTCCGGACCCAATGTGGATTTGTACACTTCGCTTTGCGCGCGCTATCCAATGCTCGCCGTACAAGCTTCCGGCGGCATCCGCGATGCAGACGACCTCGCTGCCTTGCGCAAGATCGGCTGCGCGGGCGCGATTACCGGCAAGGCGCTGCTCGACGGCGCGCTGAAAATCGAAGAAGCGCTCGCATGTTAGCGAAGCGCATCATCGCGTGTCTTGACGTGCGCGACGGCCGCGTCGTCAAAGGCGTGCGTTTCCGCGACCACGTCGACATGGGCGGCATTCTCGAACTCGCCGCGCGCTATCGTGACGAAGGCGCCGACGAGCTCGTGTTCTACGACATCAGCGCAAGTCCGCAAGGCCGTGGCGTCGATCGCCACTGGATCTCACGCGTGGCGGAACTGCTCGATATTCCCTTCTGCGTCGCCGGCGGCATTCGCAGCGTCGAGGATGCGCGCGCGGTCCTCGCCGCCGGCGTCGACAAGATTTCCATCAATACGCCGGCGCTCGAACGGCCGGAACTGATCTCGGAACTCGCCGACGCATTCGGCGTGCAATGCGTCGTCGTCGGCATCGACAGCTTGCGCGATGCGGATGGGCAATGGCGCGTGCGCAGCCATACCGGCGACGCACTGCGCGTGCGCGCGCATGCACGCGCCACGCTCGACTGGATTGCCGAAGCGCAGCAACGCGGCGCCGGCGAGATCGTGCTCAATTGCATGGGCAGCGACGGCGTGCGCAACGGTTATGACGTTGAGCAGCTCGCGGCTGCGCGCAAAGTCTGCTCAGTGCCGCTCGTTGCCTCCGGCGGCGCCGGCGAGCGTGCGCATTTCGCCGATGTGTTCCGCGCTGCGGATGCGGATGCTGCGCTGGCGGCGAGCGTATTCCATTCCGGTGCAATCGCCATTCCGGATCTCAAGAACTATCTGTGTGGGCAAGGCATCGAGGTGCGCCGTGGCTGAGCTGACCATCGAAAACTGTACGCTCGACGAACTGGCGTGGCACAAACAAGACGGGCTGCTGCCGGCGGTCGTGCAGGACGCCACGACATTGCGCGTGCTGATGCTCGGCTACATGGATCGCGAAGCGCTGCGTTTGACGCTGCAGACGCGCAACGCCACGTTTTACAGCCGCAGTCGCGCGAAACTTTGGACCAAGGGCGAAACTTCCGGCAATTTCCTCGACGTCGTCGGCGTCGCCGCCGATTGCGATCGCGACACCTTGCTCGTACTCGCGCATCCGCGCGGGCCGACGTGTCACCTCGGCACGCCCAGCTGTTTTTTTCCACACGCCGCGTCGAGCATGCTCGGTGAATTGGACGCGATCGTCGCCGCGCGCGCACGCGAGCGACCCGAAGGCAGTTACACGACGAAGCTGCTCGACTCCGGCATCACGCGCACCGCGCAGAAGGTCGGCGAGGAAGGCGTGGAGGTCGCGCTCGCCGCCGTCACCGGCGACGATGCGCAACTGCTCGGCGAAGGCGCCGATTTGCTCTATCACCTGATCGTGCTGTTGCGCGCACGCGGATTATCGCTGCGCGACGTCGAAGCAGTGCTCGAGCAGCGCCATCGCGCCTGATGCCAGCTAGTGCGGCGTCGCGACTCCGCGCAACATCTCGTCTGCGGCCTTGCCGTCGCCACATTGCGCAACGTTGCTCAGTGCAACGATTCCGACCACGCGCTTGTCGCGGTTGATCACGGGCAGGCGGCGCACCTGCAACTCCGCCATGTTCTGCGCGACGCGCTGGATGTCCTCGTCCTCGTAGCAATACTTGATGTTGTCCGTCATCACGTCGCGAATTTTCGTGTCCGGGCTGCGCCCTTCCGCGACGGCGCGCAAAGCGATGTCACGGTCGGTGATCATGCCGACCAGCCGATCGTTTTCGCCGACAGGCAAGCTGCCGATATCTTCGCGCGCCATCGTCATGGCCGCTTCACGTATGGTCTGATCCGGATTGGCGATCTGGATGCCACGCGTCATCACTTCGCTGATCTTGTTCATGCTGTGCTCCTGGTGGGAGAAATTTCTCGCGTGCGCCGCGTCCGCAGGCGCGCGGCAGGCGCACCGGAATTCGACATCGGCCGCGACGTCAAAGTTGCACACGCAACGATTCCCGTGTCCATGAATGCGGTTGGGCACGGGCGGTTTTTTCCGACTCCCGTGCGCGGCTCACGAATTCCCATGTGGCACGACAACTGCTTGCCCTGCGCCGGCTCAACGCCATCAGGGAGAACACTATGCTTGCATGGACCGTAACATTTCTGATCATCGCCATCGTCGCCGCCCTGCTCGGTTTCGCCGGCATTGCCGGCGCCGCCGCAGGCCTCGCCAAGATCATTTTTTATCTGTTTCTGATCCTGTTCGTGATTTCGCTGGTCTTCGGTTCGCTGCGGCCGCGGCCGCCGCACTGAAACATCTCGCAATCTGCGCCGAGTGTTTGCCGCACTTCGTGCAGATTGCGTTTTTGCCGCCTTTCGACGTTTCTGAACAAAAATGAAATCAAAGTGCGACAGCTAACGTTCTGGTTTTGCCGGGCGCGGCATACTCGACCGATGGACATTCCACAAGGACGCTGCGAATGACATCGGCAGAAGTGAGCGGCAACATTCTTGTCGTCGACGACAACACCGAATTCCAGACGCTTGCGGCACAGCTGGCCAGACTTTCCCGCTGCGTGGCCAAGCGTGCCGAAACGTTGAGCGAAGCGCGCAAGTATACGGCGAGCGAACATTTCGATCTGATCATGATCGATCTGAACCTGCCGGATGGCAACGGCCTGGACCTGCTCAACGAGATCGATCTGACGGCGCACGGACAAATCGTCGTCGTCACCGGCTATCCGAGCGTGGAATCGGCGGTGCGCGCGGTGCGCTCGCCGGTCATCGATTATCTGCTCAAGCCAGTCGGCGCCGACGCGCTGCGCGCCCTGTTCGAGCGTGCTTGCTTGCGCGCGCAGACGTACCGCCCGCCGCAACCGGACGAGTTCGGCGGATTGATCGGCCAGGCGCTGCCGATGCGCGATCTGTACGAGCGCATGCGCAAGGTCGCGCCGCTCGATGTCAGCGTTCTCGTACACGGCGAAAGCGGTACCGGCAAGGAACTGGTCGCGCGCGCCGTGCACGATTTGAGCGGACGCCATGGGCGGTTCGTGCCGGTCAATTGCGGCGCAATCGCGCCGGAGCTCATGAGCAGCCATCTGTTCGGCCACGAACGCGGCTCGTTTACCGGCGCTCTGCAGCTGCACGCCGGCTATTTCGAACAGGCCGAAGGCGGCACGCTGTTTCTCGACGAGATCACCGAAATGCCGGCGTCTCTGCAGGTGTACCTGCTGCGCGTGCTCGAAAGCAACACGCTCACGCGCGTCGGCGGCGCGCGCGAGATTCCGATCAACGTGCGCGTGATCGCGGCAACGAACCGCAACCCGCAGCAGTCCGTCGCCGATGGCATGCTGCGCGCGGATTTGTACTATCGCCTCGTCGGCTTCCCGCTCACGGTGCCGGCACTGTGCGAGCGCCGCGAGGACATTCCGCTGCTCGCTCGCCATTTCCTCAATCGGCTCAACGAACGTTACCAGACGCAACGTGCGTTCTCCCCCGACGCGCTGCGCCAGCTGATGTCGCGGCCGTGGCCCGGCAATGTGCGCGAGCTGCGTCACGCCGTGCAGCGTCTGTACATACTTGCCAGCGGCGACACGCTCGAACCGCGCCCGGACCAGATGTTCAAGTCGGTCGAGAGCAATGACGGTTTCGTGCGTTTCCAGGTCGGCATGACGTTCGACGACATCGAACGCGAGATGCTGCTGAAGACGCTCGATTATCACGACAACAACAAGCGCCAGGCCGCACGTACTCTCGGCATCACCACCAAGACGATCTACAACCGCCTGCTGCGCTACCGCGAACTCGGTCTGATCGACAATTCGCGCATCGGCGCGCCCGAAGACGAGGACGATCACGAGACGACCGCACACGTTGAGCCGCCGGACCGTCCAGCACGCCCGGTTCCGCCGGCGCCGAATCGCCCGCAGAATCCCGACCAGCCGCCGAACCGCCCCACCGAGGTTCCGCCGCCGTCACAGCCGCCGCCATCAACCGAACCGCCGCGTGCGCCGGCGGCACGCACGCGCGCCGATACGATGCACAGGCGCGCAATGCGGGCGAGGCCTTAGAACCGCATCGCGGGCGGGACCGGCAAGCCGGGCACGCGGCTTCGAACTCCGGCTGCGTCAGCGCGCCGACGCAGAATCAAAACCGCTCGACAAATTCCACCGCCGCACTGATGTCGCGCGCGGTGGTCTCGATCAGGTCGCGCACGTCTTCCACGGATTTGCCGCGCGTGCGCGCTTCGATATCGTGGAACTCCGCACCCTTCTCGTCATGCAGATTCGCCGAGCTGGAGTCGTCGCGCAGGTCATGGATCTGGTCGGCGACCTCCTCGATGCGATCGACCTCGTCCATGCCATGCAATAACCTGATCATGGTGTCGACCTGGTTCTCGGTTCCAAACATGCGGAAACGCAGCGTTGCCATGCCGCTCCTCCTGGCGTACGCCGAACGTCGGCGCTGATATTTGCACGAGCGTTGCGCGTTGCGGCTGCGCCGAGGAGGTGGTGATTCCACGCGGCGCGGCGAGGTCGTTGTACGCGCACAGATAGCTTTCGGCCATGTTCGCGGGTGTGTACATCTGGGCGCGGCGCAACGCCAATGCGGCATACCGCTCGCGCAGCACTTCGTCGTCGATCAACTGTTGCAGTGTGCGCGCGAGCGTTTGCTCATCGTCGGGCGCGACGAACAGCGCCGCACCGTCCCAGAGTTCGCGCAGGCTTTCGATGTCACCGAGCACGAGCGCGCAACGCGCAAGTGCGGCGTCGAGTATGGAAACTCCGGACGGTTCATAGCGCGATGGCAGGGAATAGATCGACGTGTGCGCAAGCCAGCGGCGCCACTGCGCATTGCCGAGCTGGCCGAGCATGCGCACATTGTCGATGGCGTTGCCGCCGGAATTCGAATTGTGGTGTGAGGTGTCGCCGCCGAGGTACACCGGCCAAGACAATTTCGCGGCGATGTTCGCGAGCGCCTGGCCGTTGCTGCCGGCATCGTCCACGCGCGCTGAAGAAAAAATCCAGGGTCCCTTCGCTGCATTTTGCTCGGCGCTTGCGCTGCGGCCGTGCGCGATGACGCGCGTGCCGCCGTGCGTTCCATAGTGCCGGCCCAAGCTGCGCAAGGTCGCGTAAGTCGGCGCGACGAGCAGATCCGATGCGCGCAACGACGCTTCGACGCATTGGCGATAACGCAGCCACGCCGGCGGCGGCGGCGCTCCATGCACCGCACGCCACCAGGCCAGCACACACGAATGGGCGACCGTAATCACCGGCGCCGGCCACGACAGATCGGCGTGTCCGAAGCCATTCAGATGCACGATGGTCGGCCGCAGGTCGCGCGCCAGATTCAGCAGCCATTTTCCAGCCGCGCGCATGTCTTCCCATGGCTCGTCCATCCACGCCAGCTTGTACGCGCTGGCGTGCAAGGCCAAACCGGGAACCGCGGCGACCTCGCGTTGTTGCTCGCGGCTGGGCATCCCGCCCATCGCCGCGAGCGCCACCGCATGGCCGCGTGCGATCAACGCCTTGCTCAGCTCGATCGCATACGGCCACACGTCGCTGACGGTGTCCGTGGTCATGAGCACCCGATGCCGGGCGGTGGAGTACACCGACGGCATGGGCGTCAGCACTTTTGCAACTGCCGCTTCAGCACCCATGAACACAACTCCGTCTCGACGTGCGTATCGCAAGGATCACTGGAACGTTGTGCCCGACGGTGCACTCTGGATGCAGGTGGACAGTTCGTCTTCCGTCAACTTGCCGTCGCCGTTCGTATCGCATTGCGCGAAGTGGCTCGACAAATAGCTGTTGGACGACACGTCGGTCTGGCTCAGATAGCCCTTGCGGCTCGTATCGAGGCGTGCGAGTACCTGACGCGGGTTGCTCTGCATCGTCGACGAGCTGCTCATCGAAGACGGGGACGTCGTGGATGAAGACGTCGAAGACGGCGAAGTCGAAGACGATGACGACGGCGACGTGCTCGACGGATATTGCGAGCTGCTCGGCGTCGATGAAGACGACGAAGAGGACGAGCTCTGGTCAGACGACGACGTCTGCGCGAACGCGCCACAGGCGAAGCCGGCGGCGCAGAGGAGAGTGATGATTCTGGTGGCTTGATAACGCATGATTATTTCTCCTGCCTCGATGGTTTGGATTGGTCCACGCTTTTTAAGCCCGCTTCAGCAGACGATCTGGAATCGCGCGGAAGAAAAGGCCGTCCCTGGCCCTCGTGGTCCGTGAGCAAAGTTGAAACCGATTCGCTGGTGGCGATTTCTGCCTCAGTCAATGTCACAGCCACATTCCTGTTGCCGCTGCACTCCCGCGCCTTGCGGGAAGCATCGCGGACATCCTCGCAACGGTCGTGCCAGTGCCGGCACACGCCGTATCCGCTGTTTTCCCGAAACGATGCGAGTGTCTCCAGCGCAAATTGCCACTGGCTGAAAACCTGTCTTTGCAAGCTGCAAGACCACGCACAACTTCTTCACATGTTGCGCGAACGGCCCGGTTTTTCGCGCGCGCCGCCGCCGCTTTCCTCTTCGTCCATATCCGTTTGCGAATGGCCGCCGCGACGCGTGCCGCCGCCTTCGTCCTGTTCCTCGGGCATGTCGCGTTCGACATCGCCACCACTGCGCCTGTGCTTGGTGTCGTCTTCATTCATTTGTCCGGGCCCTTGTTTCGTCGGCGAGCGACCGCCCGCAATCTGTTCGGGTGTGGATGGCTCGAGCGCCGCCGTGGGGTCGTGCGCGTTCGTTGGATTGGTGGTCGTCATGGAGATCTCCTTCATTCGATACGGCACGCGTTGCGATGCGGCTGCCTCTGCGCATCACGCGTGAATGCTCGGCAGCGCCACCACGGGTGCAGGTTGCGTGCCACGCTGGCGCGGCAACTGCACGCAACAAATCACCGTGAAAATTTTCCGGAGGCATCATGGATACCCTGCTCAACCTGTCGATGCCGTGGTGGCATTTCGTCGTCCGCGGCACGCTCACGTATCTCACGTTGCTGCTCTTGCTGCGCGTGGCCGGCAAGCGTTCGTTTGGAGAACTCTCGCCGTTCGATGTGATCGTGCTGATCCTGGTCGGCGGCGCTTTGCGTACCGCACTGGTTGGACACGATGAATCTTTGCTCGGGCCCGCCATCGCCGTCGCGACGATCATCGCGCTGGATCGGCTGATCACATGGCTGTGCGCATTCAGTCCGCGTATCGACCGCTGGATCGAAGGCGAAGCCGTGGCGCTCGCGCGCAATGGCAAAACATTGCATCACGAGCTGCGGCGCCAAGGCATTTCCGAGGAAAGTTTTGCGCGCGAGCTGCGCAGCCACGGTTACGTGTCGGTCGAATGCGTCGGCGTCGCGCGTTTGGAGCCGAACGGGAAAATTACCGTGTTGTCGCGGGATGCGACCGGCCGCGATGCGCGGCGCGAACACACCTAAGAGCGCTCATCGCGCCCGTTGCAGCAGGCGCAGTACGGCGCGCTCCTGCGCCGACAAACCGCGACGCGGCGGTGCATCTCGTGCGCTCGGCAAACGCAAGCGCTGCGCGCGATAGGCGTCCAATATTGCTGGATGCACGTAGCTGGCCCGGCACACCGCCACCGTGTTGCCGAGCCGTCGGGCGACGGCAGCCATGGCCGCGGTGATGCGCCGTTTGCCGTCGCTTTCACTCTCCGCGAAACCGGCGGCCGCCAATTCGCGCGCGGCGAGTACGGTCGCATGCCAGGTGCGAAAATCTTTCGCACTGAAATCCTCGGCAGTGTGTTCGCGAATATATTCGTTCACATCCGCCGAACCGATGCGCTGCACTTCGCCGGCATCGTCAATGAACTGGAAGAGATCCTGCCCGGGCAGATCCTGCACGCCGCGCACGATGCGTGCGAGCCGTTCGTCCTCCAGCGAGACGTCCTGGTATTTGCCGCTCTTGCCGCGGAAGCGAAAACGGATCCGGCGCCCGCGCACGTCCACGTGGCGATCCTGCAGCGTCGTCAGCCCATAGGAATGATTGGCCTTGGAATATTCCTCGTTGCCGATGCGAATCAACGTCGTCTCGAGCAGGCGCACGGCCAGAGCCAATACTTTTCGGCGCGGCAGTCCCGGAACGGCAATATCGCGACTCACGCTGGCGCGCAACGCCGGCAAGCGTGCAGCGAATTCGACTAGGCGTCCGTACTTTGAAGCGTCGCGCGTCGCACGCCAGTGCGGGTGATAACGGTATTGCTTGCGTCCGCGCGCGTCACGGCCGCTCGCCTGCAGGTGACCGTGCGCATAAAGGCAGATCCACACGTCGGTGTAGGCCGCAGGGATCGCCAACTGGCGTATGCGCGCGAGCGTGCGCGCGCTGCGCAGGCGGGCGCCGGACGGCGTGAGATAGACGAAGCGCCCGCGTTCCTGCCGGCGGCGGTAGCCGGGCTGCTCGTCGCTGGAGTAGACCAAGCTGTTGCGTTTCATCGCTGCCGAGCATCCAAGGCGCGTGCCACTTTGGTGCGCTTAATGCAAAGGCAATGCGCATTTCGTGCACAAGGAGTTCCCATCATGAACAGTTCACAACGATTCACTCTGATCGTCGCCAGCGCGTTGTTCGCGGCCGCCTCCGCTGTCGCGCAAGCCAGCGCGAACTCGCCGGCCCGGCCGAACACGCCAGAGAACCAGCCGCAGCCCGCGAGCACGCAGAATCCGAGCGTGGTGCCGTCCGGCAGCAAGGCGGCGGAATCGAGCCAGACTTCCACAACTTCGAGCACGCCGGTCGCCGACACGTGGATCACCACGAAGGTGAAGTCCGAGCTGGCGACGACCAAGGACGTCAAGAGCATGGATATCAGCGTGAAGACGCTCAATGGCGTCGTTCATCTGAGCGGCACGCAGCCGAACGAGATGGCCGTAAAGAAGGCCGTTGCCACCGCCAAAGGCATCAAGGGCGTCGTGCGCGTCGATTCATCCGGCTTGAAAAGTCAAGACCAGCCCACCCGGCAATAACGTCTACCAGAAGCGTGCGCCCGCTTGGCCGGTCACACCGGAACACGCGCTCGTGCGCGTTGCATGATTGAGGAGCAGAAGTATGTTCGAACAAAAAGATGATGCGATTGATCTATTGAAACGCGACCACCGCGAGGTGGAGAACCTGTTCACCGAATTCGCCAAGGCGGGGCAAGACGACCAGCGCATCGAGCTCGCGCAACAAATCTGCAGCGAGCTGTCGATCCACGCGCGCGTCGAGGAGGAACTGTTTTACCCCGCCGCGCGCGATGCCCTCGGACACGATGAAGCCAGCCTCGTGTACGAAGCGAACGTCGAGCATGCGAGCCTCAAGCAGCTGATCAGCGAGATCAACGGCAGCTCCGTCGACAACGAGATGTTCACGGCGCGCATGCAGGTGCTCAAGGAGTACGTGCAGCACCACGTGCGCGAGGAGGAGATGCGGCTGATGCCGGCGCTGCGGCGCACGGTAGTCAACCTGGACGCGCTGGGCGACAGCATCGCCCGACGCAAAAAGGACCTGCACGAACAGGCCGAGTCGGCGAAGACTGCGCCTACCGGCAAGCGCATTCAGGTTCCGGGCATCGAGCAGGAGACTACGATGCGCGCCAGCCGGGGCGTCACCGCGCCGAAGCGTTCAACGCGCAAGACAGCGACGCGCAAGAGTGCCAGCGCCCGCACTCGACCGGCCAAGCGCCGCGCCGCGGGCAAGCGCAAATCGAACCCGGAATCTCAGCGGCGCCCGGTGGCACGGCGCAAAGTCTAGCGGTCACTCGTCCGCCGGCTGCCCGCTCGGAAGCGGTTTAGCATCCCCGGTATAAGCCGGCGGCGTATAGAAATTCAGCGTGCGCAATGGCGCGCGCCCGGTGTTGCGGATCTGATGGTGCTCGCCGCGCTCGATCAGCAATACCGTGCCGCGCCGCAGCGACAGACGCTTGCCTTCGACTTCGGCAATGCCGAATCCGGACTGCACGAACAGCCACTGGTCGGCGCCGGCGTGGCTATTGCGGGGACCGCCCTCGGACTCACCCGGCGCGATCGTCATCTCAGCGACCTGCGCGCGCGCGTTGCTCAATGCGACGTGAAAATCGGCGATGAAATGCAATTGCGTGCGGTGCATGAAGTCTCGAACTCCTTTCTCGACTAACCCTGCGCAGCAATCCACGTGCCACGCTGGCACGAATCTTCCTATGACAATCGAAACGGCCGAGAGGACAAGGAATGTCCAACGTCATGGGTGATGCGGGTGAGCGCCGCCGCAACGTCGCCACGAGCTTTCACGGGCGTTTGCGCGGATATGCACGGCTGAAACTGCGGTACGACCCGGTCTATGCGGAAGTCACGCAGCGGATCATCGCCGCCGATGCGCCGGTGCTCGATATCGGCAGCGGTATTGGACTGTTCGGCCTGTATCTGCACGAGCATGGTTTTCGCCATCGCTATCACGGCATCGATTGCGACGCGGAAAAAATTTCGCAGGCGCGCCGCAGCGCCAGCGAATGCAACGCCCCGCTTACGTTTGAAACGCGCGATGCCGTGGTGCTGCCGCCGTTTTCGGGCAGTGTCGTATTACTCGACGTTTTGCACTACATGCAGCGCGACCGCCAGCGCGCTGTCTTGCGTTCTGCAGCACGGCGCGTCGCACCGAACGGAACCCTTATCATCCGCACGGCGCTCAAGGAGCCGGCGTGGCGTTACCGCGCAACCGTTTGCGAGGAATGGCTGCTGCACGGCTGCGGCTGGATGCAGATGCCGGCCCGATATTTCCCGCGGCGCGCGGAAATCGAAACGGCGCTGCAGGAACTCGGCATGCAGGTGACCACACGGCCGCTGTGGGGCCGCACGCCATTCGCAAGTTTCCTGATTGCCGGCCGGCCGGTGTCCGGGTGAGCCCGTCGAAATCCGCGCCGAGCATCCGCGCGCTGCGCACACGCGCTCGCGACTGTCGTGCCTGCGATCTGTGGAAACCGGCCACGCAGACCGTGTTCGGCGAAGGCCCCGAGGACGCGCGGATCGTCCTGCTCGGCGAGGAGCCGGGCGATGCCGAAGACCGCCAGGGCCACCCATTCGTCGGGCCGGCCGGAAAACTTCTCAAGCGCGCGCTCGGCGACGCCGGCATCGACTGGGAAAAAGTATACATGACCAACGTGGTCAAGCACTTCAAGTTCGTGCCGCGCGGGAAGCGCCGCCTGCATCAGCGCGCGAACGCCGCCGAGCAGGCGGCGTGCCGACAGTGGCTCGACGCCGAATTCGCGCGTATCCGTCCGCAGATGATCGTCTGCCTCGGCGCCACCGCGGCGAAGGCGATGCTCGGCGCTTCCTTCGCGCTGCTGCGCGGTCGCGGCCGATGGATCGAGCACCGCTCGGGCGCCCGCGTGATGGCAACCGTGCATCCGGCGTACGTGCTGCGCGTGAGTTCGACCGACCGCGAACGCGTCTACGCAGAGTTCGTCGCCGACCTTCGGCATGCTGCAAGCGATGCGGTGTCCTGAACGTGTGCAAGCTGCAACACTTGCCGGCGGCATTTATGCGAGTTGCACGGTCGCCCTACCTCCGCTCGCGTTCTCGCGCGTGAACGTAGATGGCACGTGACGTGCAGACGCCGTGCAGCGCCGCGCGCGCATCATTTTCCAATGAGGAGTAGTCCCATGACCATGACTTCCAGAATATTCCTGGCCGGCGCCATCGTATTTACCGGCGTTGCGCTGGCGCAGACGAGCGGCGGCTCGACGGCGGCGAAACAACCGTCCGAAACCGCCGGCGCGGATGCCACGTTCATTCAGAAGGCCGCACAGGGCGGCATCGCCGAAGTCGAACTGAGCAAACTTGCCGAGCAGAACGCCCAATCCGGCGACGTGAAGAAGTTCGCCGAACACATGGTGCGCGACCACTCATCCAACAATCGCGAGCTCGAAAAAATCGCGACCAAGGAGAACGTCGCGCTGCCGAAAGAACTCGACAGCGAACACGCCGCGATTCGCGACAAACTCGCCAGCCTCAAGGACGAGAAGTTCGACAAAGCCTACATCGACGCGATGCGCACCGATCATCAAAAGATGGAAGATCTGCTGAAGTCTTCCGAAGCCACGGTGACATCACCCGAACTGAAGACGTACATCAAGAAGACCACCGCGGCCGTCGAAGCACACCTGCGCGAAGCCGACAAGCTCAAGGAGTGAGTGCGATGCCCGAGAAAGCCACCGTCGAACGCGCCGAACAGGATCGGCGCGAAGGCAAGGCGCCGACCACGCAGGCCGGCGAATTCGTGCGCGAGGAAATGGAGCACATCCGCGAAGGCAAGCATGGCGCGCGCTCGACCAAGCAGGCGATCGCGATCGGGCTTTCGAAAGCGCGTCGCGCAGGCGTGAAGTTGCCGGCGCCCAAAGGTTCGACCTCACGTCGTACGCGCAAGCAGGCGGCCCGCGACACCGCGGCCGCGCGCCATCCGCACAAACCCTCGGCCCGGCGTTCGCGCGCGACGACCCAAGCGCTCAAGCGCGAAGGACACCGTGCCGCATCGCCGCGCGCGCTTGCGCGTCAGGCGCACACGGCAGCGGCGAAACGCAGCGCCGCGAGCCGCTCGGCGTCAGCGCGCAAGGCCGCACGCACGAAAGGCCCGGCACAGCGCTCGGCCGCGGCGAAGAAGGCGGCGCGCACGCGGCGCGCCGGTTGAGCATGCGGACAAACCCGGATAACGGATTGTCGTGATCGGCATGGGCAGAAATGCAGCGAACGTCTATGTGGAACCCGGCGAGATCGCCCGTCTCGAGCGACTCGTCATGCAGCTGCCGAGCCAGGCGCGCGTGCGCGTAACGCTGCGTGACGGCGATGCGATCAGCGGCACCGTCACCGAACGGCCCGCACTGCAACTGTACGAGGATGCGCGTGGCGTCGAGGGATTCAACGCGGAACTGCGGCTCGACGACGCGCAAGCTCCGCCATGGCAAGCCTACGTGTGGCTCGGCGATGTCGAACGCGTGGACCGGCTCGATCCGCCGGTGATCTGATGCGGGCGGATCAGGAAATCGGCGTCTTGCACGCGCCGTGGCCGCACTGACAACTCTCTTCGCCCCGCACTTCCACGCTGGCCGCAGCCTCCGCGCAATGCGGTGAACAATAGGCTTGGCCGGATGGAACCTGGCATTTGCAGCCCTCGTGCGCGCACTTGGTTTGTTGCTGATCGACAATCATGGCTGGGCCTCCTTGTTCGTTTGTCTTATTCGACCGTTACGCTCTTGGCCAGGTTCCGTGGTTGATCCACGTCGGTGCCGCGCAGCACCGCAACGTGATACGCGAGTAGCTGCAGCGGGATCGTGAACACGATCGGCGCGATCAATTCGCCGCACGGCGGCAATGCAATCACGTGGTGGTTGTGCTGCGGCAGGTGCCGGGCGACCTCGGCATCGGCCAGCACAAAAAGTTCTCCGCCGCGTGCGCGCACTTCCTCCAGATTCGATTTGAGTTTCTCGAGCAGATGATCGTTTGGCGCCACCGCGATCACCGGCATGTTCTCGTCGACGAGCGCGAGCGGGCCATGTTTGAGCTCGCCGGCCGGATACGCCTCGGCGTGAATATAGGAGATTTCCTTGAGCTTGAGCGCGCCTTCCATCGCCACCGGATACTGCGCGCCGCGCCCGAGGAACAGCGCGTGATCCTTGGCGATGAATTTCTCCGCAACCTGCTGGATGCGCGTGTCGAATGCGAGCACGTCGCGCAGGACGTCCGGAAGACTGACGAGCTCGCGCACCAGCGCGGTGTAGCGCGTGGTTTCCAGCCCGTGATGCTTGCCGAGTTCGACCGCAAGCAGAGCGAGCGCGGCGAGTTGTGTCAGAAATGCCTTGGTCGAGGCAACGCCGATTTCCGGACCGGCCCGCGTCATCAGCACGAGCGCGCACTCGCGCACGATCGACGATTCCGGCACGTTGCAGAGGGCGAGCGTCGCCAGGTACCCGCGCTGCTTCGCCAGACGCAATGCCGCCAGCGAATCGGCCGTTTCGCCGGACTGGCTGATGACGACGAACAATGCATCGGCCGGTACCACGGCATCGCGATAACGATATTCCGAAGCGATCTCGACGCTGCACGGAATCCTTGCGAGCGATTCGATCCAGTGCCGCGCGACGAGTGCAGCATGATAGCTTGACCCGCACGCGACCAGGTGCACGCTGCGCGTCTGCGCGAGCAGGCCGCGCGCGACGACACCGAATATTTCGGTGAGGATGTGGTCGCCGCAAATGCGGCCTTCGAGTGTGTCAGCGACGGCCTGCGGCTGTTCGTGGATTTCCTTGAGCATGTAATGGCGATACTGGCCGCGTGCCACGGCGTCGGCATTCACCTGCGCCACTTTCACCGGAGTGTCGATGAGGTTGCCGTCTTCGTCATAGATGCGCACGCCGTCGACCGTCGCTTCGGCAAAACAGCCGTCTTCCAGATATATGAATTTGTGCGTCACCGCGAGCAACGCGTGGATGTCCGAGGCGATGAACTGCTCGTCGTCGGCCAGACCCACGACCATCGGGCTGCCCCGTCGCGCGCCGACGACGCGGCCGGGCTCGCGCCGCGATATCGCCGCAATCGCATAGGCGCCGCGCAAGCGCCTGGTCGACATCTGCACTGCGTGCAGCAGGCTCGCGCCCGCGGAGTGATGGTGCTCGATCAAATGCGCGATGACCTCGGTATCGGTTTGGCTCGTGAAGTCGTAGCCGAGCGCAGTGAGTTCGGCGCGCAACTCGGCGTGATTCTCGATGATGCCGTTGTGCACCACGGCGACGCTGTCCCGTGAGGTGATCGGGTGCGCGTTGTCGGTATTCGGCGCGCCGTGCGTGGCCCAGCGCGTGTGCGCGATGCCGGTGAAACCGGCGATCGGCGCGCTGGCGTGCAGCCGCTCCAATTCCTGCACCTTGCCGCGAGTGCGCACGCGTTCGAGTCCGCGTTCGGTGAGCAGCGCCACGCCCGCCGAATCGTATCCGCGGTACTCCAGTGCCTTGAGCCCCGCGATCAGAGTCGAAGTGACATCACGCCGTGCCGCTGCCGCCACGATTCCGCACATGTTCCATCTCCCAGGTCAGGGTTGCGGATGCAGAATTGCGCGGACGCGAAAGCGGTTCCGTACGCTCCGGCACAGTGTGCGTGTTCCAACTCAATCGAAGCCGTTCTTGAAGATCTGATCGGTGAGCGGACCGTAGACTTCCGCGGTTGCCGTTGCCCCGCCGCCGTTGTAGCCGCCGGCCACCAGGACGCGGCCGTCGGCGAGTTTGGTCGCCATATGGTAGAAGCGCGCGACGTGCAATGCGCCGGTGGCCGCGAACGAGTTCGTCGTCGGGTCGTAGAGCTGCGCGTCGGTCAGCGTCTGCGCCGTATCCGTCGACGCTCCGAGGCCGCCGACGATCAGCACGCGGCCGTCGTTGAGCAGCGTCGCCGTGTGGAAATGCCGGGGCGTGATCGCCGTTGGCACCTTGGTGAACGTGTTGTTCGTGTAATCGAACAATTCGGCGGTACCACTCGTGACATCCTGGTTGACGCCGCCGACGATCAGCACCTTGCCGTTGTTGAGCAGTGTTGCGGTGGCGTCGTCGCGGCGTTCGACCATCGTGTTGGCGAGCAACGTGAACGTGCCGGTGCCTACGTTGTAGATCTCGGCGCTGTTCAGCGCTATGCCGCTGCCGTTGCCGCCGCCGGCGATGAGCACATTGCCGTTGGGCAGCAGCACCGCGACGTGGAAGTCGCGTACTTCGTGCATCGAGCCGGTGTAGGTGAACGTATTCGCAACCGGGTCGTACAACTCGGCGGTGGCGAGCCGGGTGAAGTTCACATCATTGGTGATGCCGCCGGCGATCAGCACCTTGCCGTTGCCGAGCAGCGTCGCCGTGGAGTTGTGGCGCGGGTCGTGCGTGGAAGGTCCGACCGCGAAAAAGCCGGTGCTCGGATCGTACAGGTCCGTGTTCGGGTAGGCGCCGTCCTCATCGCTGCCATTGCCGCCGTCGGCAAACAGGATCTTGCCGCCGCCGAGCTGCGTGACGGTCATGAAGCCGCGCGCCAGGGACAGGTTGTTCGTGCTCGCCGAGAACGTTCCATCCGCCGGATTCCAGATCACGGCGCTGGCCAGATTGGCCGAACCATCGAAACCACCGGCGAGCAGCACGCGTCCGCTCATCGGCCCGCTCGACAGCAGGATGTCGCTTGCGCCGTATCGCGGCCCGCTCATCGGGTCGGTCGATGTGAAGCCGTCGGCGATCGCAGCGCACGCTGGCACGAGGGCGGCTGCAAGCGCGAGTACGCACGTGGCAGCGTGAAATTTTTTCGGCGAATTCCGTCCGTTGTTGGTCATCACGACTGTTCCCTCAGTCAAATATTCGTAATGAGCGATGCTGGGGTGTCGCGCGCGGGAACTCTGTACGTTGACGAACATTCAATCGCAGCGGCTTGAGCCACAGTTCGCCAATGCTCACCATCGAATCGAAACCGGAGCGCCGCGATTTCACCCGGCGCATGCGCGCCATTCTCGGCGACGCGCTCACGCCGGCCGCGCGCGCGTGGATCCGCTACGCGCCGGTGCCCGCGGCGAAGCCGTGGCTATGGCAGACGTTCCACTGGCGCGAGCGCGAATTCGTCTGCCGCACGCGCCATGGCGGGCGCATGGCCGGCAACACGCAGGATCTTATCCAGCGCCATATCTATTTTTTTGGCAACTGGGAACCGAGCATCAGTGCGTGGATCGCGGCGACGCTCAAGCCTGGCGATTGTTTCGTCGACGTCGGCGCCAATATCGGCCACTACAGCCTGCTCGCCTCGCGCCTGGTCGGCACGCAGGGCCGCGTGGTCGCGATCGAAGCCGCACCGTGGATTCACGCGCGACTGGATCAGCACATCGCGATGAATCGCCTGCGCAACGTGCGCACCGTTGCCGTGGCCGCAACCGCGACGCCGGGTGTGGTCAAGCTGTACGCCGGCCATGCGGGCAACATCGGCAAAACCAGCACGATCGCCGGGCCCGGCGCGTGCACCGAGGTGCCGGCGCAGCCGCTCGCCGAGATCCTGCACGCGAACGAGCGCGCCACGGCGCGGATCATCAAAATCGACGTCGAAGGCGCCGAGCTCGAAGTACTGCGCGGACTTGCACCGGTGCTGTCGCAGCTGCGCGACGACGTGGAAATCGTCATGGAAATTTCCCCGGCGTGGATGCCCGATGCCGAACGCGCGCGCGAGGAAATTTTCGCGACGATGCACGAGCATGGATTTTCCGCGTATGCGCTGGACAACGACTACGGCATCGACAGCTATCTGCATCAGAATCGCGTCAAACCGCCGCTCAAGCTCAGCGACGAACGCATCACCACGCAGACGGATGTGTTGTTCTCGCGCGTGCGACGCTGAGCACGCACACGTTCTCCTCGACGCCTTCGTGCGCAACGGCCCATGGTGCAAGGTTGGCTACTGGCGCGCCGCCTGGGATTTTGATTCGTCGACCCGCGTCGACAATTGCCGTTTCACCAGGCAACGCAACATTCCACGCAGCGCTCTCTGCTGGGTCGGCCAAAGCCCGAACGCCTGCGCGTAGGCGCGCAATGCGGCGGCGCGTTGCGCGGCATCGACGAGCTCGTCGCCGAGGTTGCAATGCGCAGCCGCCAACGCACGGCGACGCAGAGGCCGGCCGCGCACCGTCGCGGTATGCTTGTCGACGAGACGGATGCGCGCCTGCATCATCTTGGTGAAATTCGCGCTCATGTTGTTGCCGTGCAGACGGTACCGCGCGTGCACGTTGTCGATGAAGGCGATGCTCGCGATGCCGCTCATGCGCAGCCACAGATCGCGGTCCTCGCAGCCGAGCCGATTGAACTGCACGTCGAAGTCGCCGATGCGATCGATCGCCTCGCGCCGGAACACCGCGGTCGGGCAGACGACATGCTCGCGGCGCAGGTACAGCGCACGATAAGCATCATTGCCGACACGGTCCCACAGGCGCTGCGACCGCCCCAGCGAATTGCCGTCGACGTCGATGCGCTCCACGTCCGCGTGCACGAGCGCGACTTCCGGGCGGCGCTGCAGTTCAGCCACACAGTCGCTCACGTGATGCGGCAACCAGACGTCGTCAGCGTCGAGCAGCGCGAAGCTGTCGCCGCGCGCGGCGGCCATTGCGGTATTGCGCGCATGGCATAGCCCCTCGTTGCGCTGATGGATGACACGGATCCTGCCGGGGTACTCGCGGGCGTAGTGGTCGGCGATGGCGGCGCTCGCGTCGGTGGAACCGTCGTCGACAATGACGATCTCGAGATCGCGCCAGGTCTGCGCCAGCGCGCTGTCGAGAGTCTGCGCGAGGAAGCGTTCGCTGTTGTATAGAGGAATGATGGCGCTGACCAGCATACGTCACCCGGCCAGCCGGAAACTTGGCTCGATTTCCTCGGCGCCCGCGGACTGCTGCGCGCGATCGAGAACGCTGCGCAGCGCATCGGCCAATTCGGGCTGTTCGATCAGGGTTTCGTGCGTGCCCGGCAGATCGATGACGTGCACACCGCCGAGGGCCACGGAATCCCAGCCGAGCGCGCGCATGCTCGCCAGCGGCTCGGGTTGCTCGCGCGCACGGAACAGGTTGACCATGCCCGAGTAAGCGCGCGGCCGATAGGCGAAATCCGCGCGCCAATGGGCGCGCTCCAGTTCACGGTAGCGCGTGTCGTGCGGCAGCGCGCGGCCGCGCCAGCGGCACCACGCATGCCGCAGGGCGTCGTGACCGCGCTCGACTCGACGCGCACAGGCGTTGACCAGAGCGGCACGGCGCGTGGTCGCGTCGAGCCGGCGCAGCTGCATCCAGCGCTCGCGCCAGTGGCCGAGCGTACTCGACGGACCCGTCGTCATGCAGCCCGGCCCATACGTGTCGAACAGGCCGACGAACGCGATCTGTTCGCCTTGTGCGGCCAGCATTTGCGCGAGCTCGTACGCGATCAATCCACCCATCGAACCGCCGCACAGGTAATACGGTCCGTGCGGACATTTTTCACGGATTTCCGGCAGGTAGCGCGCCGCCATTTCCTCGATCGTCGTCAGCGGTTGCGAAATACCGTCCAAGCCGATCGCCTGCAGTCCGTACACCGGCTGGTCTGGGCCAAGCGAGCGCGCCAACGGCACATAGTTGAGGACATTACCCCCGAGCGCATGCACGCTGAACAACGGCGGCCGCGAGCCGCCTTCCTGGATCGGCACCAGCGGCGACCAGCCGCCGGGCACGTCGCGCTGCGCATCGCCGCGCGCATCCGCACTGGCGATGCTCGCGTCGCGCAATGCGCGCGCCTGCTCGCGCACGGTCTGGGCGGTGAGCAGCGTGGACAACGGCAGATTCACGCCAGTAGTCGTGTGCACACGCTGAAACAGCTGCACGCCGAGCAGCGAATCGCCACCGATATCGAAGAAATTGGCGTCGAGCGTAACGTGCTCGGTACCGAGCAGGTCCTTCCAGATCTGCATCAGCGTGCGCGTCACGCTGTCGCTCGGCGCGAGCTCCGCCGCTTTCGATTCCACGCTCGCCGGTGACGGCTGCGGGGGCGGCAAAGCCTTGCGGTCGATCTTGCCGTGCGCGGTCTGCGGCAGCGTGTTCAGCAACTCGATGTATTGCGGCACCATATGCGGCGGCAACGTGCGCCGCAATCGATCGCGCAACTGATCGGTAAATCCGGGCGCGGCACCTGGTGCGACGACGTACAACGCCAGGCGCTTGTCCTGCTCGCTGCGCGCGAAAACCGCGGCCACGGCGGCGCGCACACCGGGTATGGCCAGGGCCGCCGCCTCGATCTCCGCCGGCTCGATGCGAAAACCGCGCAGCTTGAATTGCGCGTCGCGGCGTCCGTGAAAAAGGAGCTGCCCATCGCGCCACGAACCGATGTCGCCGGTCCGATACACGCGCGCCGCATCGTTGCGGAATGGATCGGCGATGAAGCGTTCTTCGCTGGTGCCGGACTGCAGATAACCGTCGGCGACGCCCGCGCCGCCGATCCAGATTTCGCCGCGCACGCCGGGCGGCGCGATCTGTCCATGCTGATCGACGACATATATATATGTGTTGGCGACCGGTCTACCGATCGGCACCGGGTCCGCGCCCGATGCCACGCGGCTGCACGTCGCCCAGATCGTGGTTTCGGTGGGACCGTACAGGTTCCACAATTCGCGGCAGAGCGGCAGCACGCGTTCGGCCAGATCGCGCGGCAATTCCTCGCCGCCGATCAGCAGCTTCAGGCGCGGCAGACGCTGCGGCCGTTCGTTCGCCGCCAGTGCGCGCAACCACGAGGGCGTCGCCTGCAACACGGTGGCACCGCGCCGCTGCATCAACGCCAGCAACAGGTCGGGATCGCGACGTTCCGTATCGGTGGCGAGCAGCACCTTGGCGCCGACGAGCAATGGCAGCAACAGCTCCAGAGCGGCGATGTCGAACGTAAGCGGCGCGATCGCGCACAGCACGTCGCTGGAGGTCAATCCCGGTTCTTCGGCCATACTGAGCAGGCAATTGACGAGGTTCCGGTGCAGCACGCGCACGCCCTTCGGCGCGCCGGTCGAACCGGATGTGTACAAGACATAGGCTGGCGCCGCGCCGCCGACGTGCGGCAACTCCACCGCCGGCGGCGCGCCGAACTCGTCGAACGCATGCACCTTGCGCGCGTGCGCGAGCGCGAGCGGTACCTGTTCGCGCGTCAACGCGAGCACGTGCTGCACGCCGGCATCGTCGGCGAGCAGGTGCAGGCGCTCCGCCGGATAGGTGGGATCCAGCGGCAGATACGCCGCGCCGCTGGCCATGATGCCGAGCAGACTGACGATCATCTCGATGCTGCGCGGCATGCAGATGCCGACGACGTCGCCCTGGCCGATGCCGCGCGCGCGCAACGTGCGCGCCAACGCGTGCACGCGGCTCGCCAGTTCCGCATGGGAAACGGTCTGCCCGGCGCATTCGACTGCGGCGCGCTGCGGCGTACGCAGGGCCTGCTCGCGCACGAGGTCGGTCAACGCAACGTCCAGATTGTAGCTGCGCGCGCTGCCATCGCATTCGTGAATGATGCGGGTGCGCTGCGCCTCGTCGAGCAGCGGCAATGTCGCGACCGTTGCCTTGGGATCGGCCATTGCCGCGCCCAGCAGCACCTGCAAGTGACCGATCCAGCGCCGGATCGTGGCTGCATCGAACAGCGCGCTGCGATAGTGCAGATCGAGCGTGAGCTGATCCTCGTTGTCGTTGAAATTGAAGAACAGATCGCTGGTCAACGCCGACTTGGGGCTGTCGCGCAGGCTGTACTCGACTGCGCCGAAGTCGAGCGCCGGCATGCGCGGATTGAGGTTGAACACGAGCGCATTGAACACACCATTGCGTGCCTTTTGTCCGAGCGCGTTCTGCAGGGCATGCAAGGTGACGTCCTGATTGTCCGCCGCGTCGAGCAGAAGCCGCCGGCAGCGTTGACTCAACGCGAGAAAGGTTTCTTCTGCGTCGACCTGCAGACGCACGCACAACGTGTTGACGCCATCGCCGATCAGACAGCGGCTGCCGGCGACCGCCTGGGCCGCGAACGGAATGGCGATCGCGAAATCGGACTGTCCCGAGAGACGCGCGAGCAGCACGCCGAACGCGGCGAGCAGCACGCTGTACACCGTCTGTCCGTGCGTGCGTGCGTACCCGCGCAATGCCGCAACGAATTCGGGCGCGAAGTCGTGAAAAACCGTATCCGCTGCATATTCGGGTTGCGCCGGGCGGGGGCGGTCCGTCGGCAACGCGAGCGCTTCCGGCAGCGTGCCGGCATAGATGCTCTTCCAATATTCGAGTTGCGCGGTGGCCGCCGCGCTCCGCCTTCCCTGCGCGATCGAGAACTCGCGCAACGACTCGGCTTCAGGCCACACCGGCTCGCACCCGCTCGCCAGCGCCCGGTAGCCGCACGCCACCTCTTCGAGGAACACGGCGGCCGACCAGCCGTCGAAGATCAGATGATGCGCGACGATAAGCAAGGCGTGACAGCGCGCACTGATGTGCATCAACTCGATGTGCGCCAGCGGCGCCTGAGTCAGATCGAAAGGACGCCGCAATATCGGCGCGCTCCGCGCATGCACGGTTTCGCCGGTGCTGGAGAGATCGGTGTACACCGGCGTGATCGCAGCGCGCGCGCCAATCCGCAACACGCTGCCGTCCGGCGCGAACGACGTGGCGAACGCCTCGTGGCGCGCACACACGCGCGCGATGCTCGCTTCGAGCGCGCGACGATCCAGTTCGCCGTGCAGATACAGCAGCATCGACTCGTTGAACGCCACGTTCGCGAGTTCGCCGAACTGGCAGGCCGCCCAGCGTTCCGCCTGCGCGGGCGTGAGCCTGGCTTCGAGCGGGAGCGCCGTCCGCGGCTGCGACACGGGCGCTTGAACACGCCGCGAGAGAATACCGGCGTCGAGCAGTTCAAGTGTCGCCGCTTCGATGCGATCCGCGATCTCGCCGACTTCGGCATCGCCGTGCGCGGCACTGAGGAAAAATCCGAACTGCGCGTAAACATGCAGACCGCGTGCGCGCAATGCATAGTGGAAAAGTTCGGCCAGCGGCTGGTCGGCATCGATGCGGATGCGCCAGAGCGAGCTGAACCAGTCCACGCGCATCGGCGCGTGTTGCTGCTCGAAAAACGCGTTGAGCCGTGCGGCAAGCGCGGCGGTGCGCGCATTGAGGGTTCGCTGCAAGTCGGGCCCGCTTTCCTTCAGGTTCAACAACGCCGCCTTGGCCGCGGCCAGTGCCAGCGGGTGGCGCACGAACGTGCCGGCGAAATAGGTGACGCCCGCTTCGGGCCGGCTCGCATCGCCGAATTGCCAGGTGCCCCCGTCCAGCGCGTCCATCCACTGCGGCTTGCCGCCGATCGCCGCGAACGGCAGGCCACCGCCGATGATCTTGCCGTACGTCGCGATGTCGGCGCGAACGTCAAAAAATTCCTGTGCGCCGCCGGGACTTATACGGAAGCCGGTGATCACTTCGTCGAAAATCAGCGCGCACCCATGCGTATCGCAAATTTTGCGCAACGCGTGGACGAATTCGCGCGGCTGCAGCCTCGGGTTGCGGCTTTGCACCGGCTCGATCATCACGGCGGCCAGTTCCGCGCCGCGCGCGCGGATCACGTCGAGGGCGGCGGCGCTGCCGTAGTCGAGCACGAGAACGTTTTCGACCGCGTTGGCGAGAATGCCGGGCGCGGCGGCGATCGAGCGCAGGTGCGGCGTGCCGCGCACGATGACCTCGTCGAAAATGCCGTGGTACGAGTCCTTGAAGATGACGATGGTTCTGCGCCCGGTCACGGTGCGCGCGATGCGCATCGCACCCATGACCGCTTCGGAACCCGTGTTGCAGAACGCGACGCGCTCCACGCCCGTCATCGCGCGGATCAGTTGTGCGACCTCGGCCGTCAGCGGATGCTGCGGGCCGATCTCGAAACCCGCCTCGATCTGTTCGGCGAGCGCGCGCTTGATGAAGGCGGGTTGATAACCGAAGAAGTTCGCGCCGAAAGCATTGAGCAGGTCGATGTATTCGCGACCGTCGACGTCCCACAAGCGCGCGCCGTCGGAACGCGCCACCACGAGCGGGTACACGATTTCCTTCCACAACGGATTGAAGCCGGTGACGACGCGCGGGTCTGCCATCGCTGCGCGATGACGCTGACTGAACGCCTTGGACTGCGCGGTAGCCGCCGTGTAGCGTGCGATGAAAGCGTCGAGCCAACGGCGTTGCTGCGGCTGCAACGCGGTGTCCGCCGCAAGCGTGATGCGTGCCGCCGCGCCAAATGCGGGCGCCGGCGCGGCGGGTTCGGTTTCGACGGCGGGGCGGCGCTCGCTTTGCGCAGTCGCGGGGCGCTCGGGTCGGGACGGGTCGTTTTGGATCAGCTCGGCGAGCTTGTCGATGCTGTCGAGGTCTTCCATCAGGCGCCGCAGTCGGAGTTTGAGTCCGTAGCGTCGTTCGATCTCCAATGCCACTTGCGTCAGCGCGAGCGAATCCAGCCCCAAGTCGAGCAGGCGCGTCACGTCGTGCTCCGCAGTAATGGACTCGCCCGTGAGCGCGCCGAGAAGCCCGCGCAGTTCTGCGCGCAAATCGTCCGCACGTTCGGGAACCTGCGCTGACGCAGCCTGCTGCGGTTGCGCATTCGCGCTACTCGCCGGCGCAGCAACGTCATCGATCCAATAGCGCGGCCCACGAAACCGGTAGCCCGGCAACGGTACGCGCCTGCGCTCTTCGCCTGCGTGATAGCGCTGCCAGTCCAGTGCGCCGCCGAGACACCACACCTGCCCCACCGCCGCGGCCAACTGCCGGGCCTGCGAACCTTCACGACCAAGCGACGCGACGACACGCCCACGCCAGGCCGAGTTGCGTCGCAACAAAGCGCTCAGCGTCTGTCCGGGCCCGATTTCAACGGCGATGCTGTTCGGCTCGCGCAGGGCGTCCGCGGCCGCGTCGGCAAAACGCACCGGCAGGCGCAGTTGGCGGCACCAGTATTCGGCGGACGTGGCATCCGCTGCATCGATCGGTTTGCCGGTCGTGCACGAATAGAATGGAATCGCCGGCGCATTCAGATGAACGTGTTCGAATGCGCTGCGCAGAATCGGCAGCGCGCCGTCCATTGCGGCGGAGTGGAATGCGTGACTGACGTGCAGGCGACCGCACGCAATTTTCACGCTGGCAAGCGCGCGCTCGAACGCGGCGACTTCACCGTCGCGAACGGACACGACGATCGAGTCCGGCGCGTTGATCGCCGCGATTTCCAAGCCGTTGTGCAGGTGCGGCGCTATTTCGGCTTCGCTCGCACGCAGCGCGAGCATGGCGCCGGGCGGCTGGTCGTCCATGGCCGCAGCGCGCGCGATCACGATGCGCATAGCATCTTCCAGCGAAAACACGCCGGCGATGCATGCAGCCACGTACTCGCCGATGCTGTGGCCGATCATCGCCGCAGGCTCGATGCCCCATGATTGCCACAGCCGCGCCAGCGCGTATTCGACCGCGAACAACGCCGGCTGGGCGTAACGCGTGCGCTGCAACTCCCGATCGGCGGCATCGACGTTTTGCTGGTCCGGCAGAATGAGTTCGCGCAAATCGCGCTCGAGCAGGTTCGACGCGAGCGAGCAGCAGCGCTCGAATGCGGACGCGAATGCCGGCTGTGAGTGCACGAGTTCGCCCGCCATGCCGGCGTGCTGCGAACCCTGGCCCGGGAACAGGAAGATCACGCGCGGTTCGTCGATCGCGACGTGCGCTCGCAGATCCTCCAACTGCTGCTGCGCATGCGCGATCGTTTCAGCAACGACCGCGCCGCGCACACGCATGAGGTGGCGACCGGTGGCGAGCGACCAACCGACATCGGCCAGATCCGCATCGCTGTATTGCGCGAGCGCGGCCGACAAGTCGTGCCCGCGGTCGCGCAAGCCTTGCTCGTCGCGCGCCGACAACGGCAGCACGAGCAGGCGCGGCGGCGGCGTCGGTCGCGCAGGCGATGCCGGCGCTTCTTCGAGAATGACGTGCGCGTTGGTTCCGCCGACGCCGAACGAACTCACGCCGGCACGGCGCGGCTGCTGCGCACGGCGCCACGGCACCGCGCGGTCGGCGACCTTGAACGGCGTCTGCGTGAAATCGATTTCGGGGTTGGCCGCCGTGTAGTGCAGAGTCGGCGGGATCTGTTGGTGGTGCAGCGTGAGCACCGCCTTGATCAAGCCGGCGATGCCGGAACCGGCGACGAGATGGCCGATGTTACTCTTTGCCGAACCGAGCCAGCAATACTGGCGCGCCGCGGTTTGCGCGCGATACGCACGCGTGAGCGCTTCGACCTCGATCGGATCGCCGAGCGCGGTGCCGGTGCCGTGCGCCTCGACGTAGCCGATCGAATCGGCGCTCACGTCCGCCGTCGACAACGCGAGCCGAATCGCCTCGGCCTGGCCACGCGCGCTCGGTGCCGTGAAACTGGCCTTGTCGGCGCCGTCGTTGTTGACGCCCACGCCGCGGATCACCGCCCAGACGTGATCGCGGTCGGCGAGCGCATCGGCCAGACGTTTGAGCACGACAACGCCGCCGCCGGAGGAAAACACGGTGCCGCTCGCTTGCGCGTCGAAGGGTCGGCAATGGCCGTCGCTCGATTCCATGCCGCCGTCGACCGGCACGTAGCCGGATTCCTGCGGCACGACGATGTTGATGCCGCCGGCGAGCGCGACGTCGCATTGCCAGCTCATCAGCGCATACCAGGCCTGCGCGACGGCGACGAGTGAAGTCGAACAGGCCGTATACAGGCTGATCGCTGGCCCGTGCAGGCCGATGCGATGCGCGACACGCGTGGCGACGTAATCCTTCTCGTTCGCCAGCATCGTGGCGAACTCGCCACTCGCCGCAACGAGCTCCGGGCGCGCTTCGACAAGCTTGCGATAACCGTTGTTCGACACGCCGGCATAGACGCCGATGCTGACGTCGGAGCTCGGCGCGCCGATGCCAGCGTGTTCCAGCGCGTTCCAGCACAGCTCGAGGAACACGCGTTGTTGAGGGTCCATCAGCTGCGCCTCGCCGGGCGCGATGCCGAAGAACGCCGCGTCGAAATTTTCCGCGCCGGCGATCACGCCGCGCGCGGGCACGTAGCGCGGATGTGCGCGCAGCTCGGGCGCGACCAGCGGCGACAGCTGCGCCGCATCGAAACGCGTGATGCTCTCGGTGCCGCCCGCGAGATTGCGCCAGAATTCGTCGATCGATGCCGCGCCCGGAAAGCGCCCGGCCATGCCGACGATGGCGACACCCGTATCAGGCGCGTTCATCGGCTCGCTCCCGCCAGCCGTGCCAGCGCATCGCGCTGGCGTGAGGCGCGCACATCGACGTGCGCATCGACGGCCATCGTCCGCCCGCTCAGCATTTCCAGTTGCGCGGAAATCGTGGGGTTCTCGTAGACCTGCGCCACCGTCAGCGCGTGGCCACGACGGCGCAGTTCCGTCAATGCCTGCACCACGTCGAGCGAACGGGCGCCGAAGTCGAACACATTCGCGGTGAGCCGCAAGCCGTCGACGCCGAGCAGGCTCTGCCACAGGCCCAGGAGTTGATCGCGCAGCGGCGCGGCGTCATCCCACGGCACTTGTGCCTGTTGCGTGCGCGCCAGTGCCGAACGATCGATCTTGCCGCTCATCGTGGTCGGCAACGCGACGTGCAGCCGGAATGCGTGCGGGCGCAGGTACTCGGGCAGCGTCGCCGCACTGTACGCCGCAAGCTCCGTTTCGGCTGCGCGCGCTGCGATCGACCCGCGTGGGACCACGTGTGCGACCAGCCGTCGCCCGCTGCGCCACTCCTCGGCAACGACTGCCGCCTGCGCGACCAGTGAATGCCGGCACAGCACTTTTTCGACTTCCGCCGGTTCCACGCGATGACCGGCTATCTTGATCTGCTCGTCGATGCGGCCGAGATATTCGAACTCGCCCGCGGAATTGAAGCGCACCCGATCGCCGGTGCGATACCAGCGTTCTGCGTCGATCTCGACAAAGCGCGCGGCGGTGAGCTCGGGCTGGCCGACATAGCCGTCCGCAAGACACGCGCCGCCGAGCAGCAGTTCACCTTCGCGCGCGTCTGCGTCGGTGCGTTCGACGCGCGTGCGCACATGCGGAAGCGCCGTGCCGATCGGCGGCAGTTCCGGCCACCGTGCGGCGTCTCCGTGCAATTCGTGCGCGCTGACGACGTGAGTTTCGGTCGGCCCGTATTGATTGTGCAAAACGCAGCCTGGCTGTGCGGCGAAGAATGCACGAATCGCCGGTGTGATACGCAATTGTTCGCCGGCGGTGATGACGTCGGAGAGTGCGGACAGCGTCGACGCGCTGCCCGCGGCGTCCGCCAAGGCCTGCAGCGACACGTACGGCAGGAACAGCCGTTCGATACGCTCGCGTCGCAACAATTCGAGCAACGCCCACGGATCGCGGCGCTCGGCGGCGCTCGGCAATACGAGCGTGCCGCCGCTCCAGAGCGTGGAAAAGATTTCCTGGAACGACACGTCGAACCCGAGCGGTGCAAACTGCAGCGTGCGTGCAGGTTTGCCCAGGCGCTGATGCGCGCACTGCCACTGCAGCAGCGCGGCGACTGCGGTGGTGCGCATCGCCACGCCCTTGGGACGGCCGGTCGACCCGGAAGTGAACAGCACATACGCGAGCGCGCCCGAGCGCTTCACGTTTGAAGCATTGCGACTCGTGGCCAAGGTCGCGCGCTCCACATGCACGCTGCCGGGCGGCAAGCGCGCATGCAACGTCTTGTCGACGATGGTCAGCAGCGGCCGTGCATCTTCCATCATCGCCGCGAGACGGGCTTCCGGATAAGTCGCATCCAGCGGCAGGTAAGCCGCGCCATTGGCGACGATCGCCAGAATCAACGCGATGGTTTTCGGCGTGCGCTCCGCTGCGAGCGCGACGATATCGTCCGGCCCGATCGCCAGGTCGTCCAGCGCTGCTTCGAGGTGTGCGGCCTTGGCGGCAAGTTCGGCGTAGGTGAGCTGTGCATCGCGCGAGCGGATCGCAACCGCGTGCGGCGTCCTGCATGCGTGCGCAAGAAACGGCGCGAGCAATACATTTTCCTCCATGTTGGCCACGTGCAGTTTCATCGCCGGCCCCAATGGCGGCGCTGGTTGCCGCCGAACCGTTCATATACCGAGAGCAACGGCCCGAGCAGATGCAGATAGGCGCCGAGCAAACGCGCACGCATGGTTTTGCCATCGCGGCGGCGCTGCGCGATCACATCGGCGACGAACCCTTTCCAGTTGTCGGCGGCGAGCTGGTCGAAAGCAACCGAAATCGTGAACGTAAGATTGCGCGCCGTATGCCACCAGCCCGCCGGCAAGAACAGCGTTTCACCAGCGTGCAGAACCACGCGCTGCGCGCGCGCGTTGCGCAGCAGCGGATAGCGCGCCAGATCCGGATCGAGCGGATTGCATACGGCGGATTGCCAGGGCAGATCCGGCTTGGGATACAGGAATGGCTCCTGGTCCGGCGCGTACAGCGTGAATTCCTTGTCGCCGTACAGCTGCGTGATCCACGCGTGCAGGTGCAGCACATCGTAATGCAGATAAGGGAATTTGCCGCCGGCGCCGCCGAAGAAGATCTCGAGGTTGTTGACGCCCGAGAACAGGCGCTGCGGAATCAGCGGATTGAGCTGGCGATCCGGCAGGCTGCAGCGCAGGCGCGGCGTGACGTCGCCGAGCAGTTCGTGGAAATCCGTGGCGATTTCGAATTTGCACGGGTAAGGCCCCGGGTCGTCCGGCGTGGCGCGTTGCAGCCGCTCGATCAATTGCGCCAGCGTGCAATCCTTTCCGAGCACGCGCACCCGATGCGCTCCGTGCACGCTGCGGAAATAGTCCGGGGTGGCGCAGCGGCGGATTGGCCAGACGTCGCTCGCGTCGGTGAAGATGACCGGAACGCGCAGCGGCAACGACGCCGCGTCCTCGACACGCACGCGGGCCACTCCGATCGGCGCATCCGTGATGATGCGTTCGCCGCTTGCAGCTAAGGTGGAGGATTCGGTCAGCACGACTTCCTGTCTAATCCCCGATGGCCCTCAAAGTCTGTGCGCTGGGCATCTCCTCGCGGCTTTCCAGCCGGCGCTGGCGTCGTGGCCCCAATCGAAAGCGCGTCCGGCGCCCAGCCACTCCGCCGCTTGCAGCAGCGGGCCCAACGCACGCAGGCGAGCGCCGTACGCGAGCGCGCGCAGGTGACGGCCGCGGCGATGCTGCAAGGCCACCGCCGCATCGATGAAATCGCTCCAGTTGCCGGCTTCGAGTTGATCGAATACCACGCTGATGCTCATGCTCAAGCCGCGCGCCGTGAACCACGCGCCGCAGGGGACAAACAGCGCATCGCCCGGGCGCAGCACGACGCGATGGCTGCGCGCACGGCGCAGCAGCGGATACGCCGCGTCATCGTCGATGTCGTGCACCGTCGATTGCCAAGGCCGTTGTGAATCGACGTAGAGCCGGTGTTCCTGCCCCGGTTCATACAAGATGATTTCCCGTTCGCCATGCACCTGTGCGATCCACAGATGCCGGTGCAACCGGTCGCACGCCGGATTCGCCAGCGCACCGCCCGGCGCGCTGAATTGAATCTCGACGTGATTCATGTCCGCGCACGCGCCGCGCGGCACGTGCGCATGCCGGCTCGGCATGCTGCAGGCGATACGCGGTGTTACATGCGACAGCAACTCCGTGCAATCTGCCAGAGTGCAAGCATGAGCGCCGGGCTTTTCGCGGGATGCCGCGAGCTGGAGATCGATGGCCTCGCCGAGAGTCACGCTGCGTCCGTCCTGTTGCACCGGCACGTTGCCGAAACGCTGGCGGAAGAAATTCGGCGTGAACATGCGCAGTGCCTGCCATTCGCGCAGCGCGTCCGCGAGCACGACCGGACGGCGCGGCCGCAGATAGCAGTTCTGGAACTCCGCCGCATCCAGATCACGGCGCCGCTCTATCCACGGGCTGGCCGGACGCGCGGTCGTGGCCACCAGCGACGGCTCGATCAACAACTTTACGTACATGCCTTGCTCCAAAGTCGGTATTGGCGTGCGTGTAATTCACGTTCCACGCCAACCGTCCCCGTCACCCGGAGTAAAAATTTCATTCTGCGCGCCGGCTATCGAGAGCGCGTCATGACGGCGAAGCAGACGATCGGGAGCGGTCGCCTAGCGCGCGCCGCGGCCGAACAGGACGACTTCGACGGTCTGCAAAAAGATCATCGCGTCGAACCGGAAGTTATGGTTCTTCACGTAGAACAAGTCGAACGTCAATTTTTCCGCGGCGTCTTCGGCGCTCGATCCGTACGGATAGCGCAATTGCGCCCAGCCGGTCAGTCCCGGTTTTACACAATGCCGCAAAGTGTAATACGGGATGTCCTTGGCCAGGCCGGCGACGAACTCCGGACGCTCCGGCCGCGGGCCGATGAAACTCATCGTGCCGCGGAGTACGTTCCACAGCTGCGGCAGTTCGTCGAGCCGCAGCTTGCGGATGACGCGGCCGACGCGCGTGACTCGCGAATCGTTCTGGCTGGCCCAGCGCGCGACGCCGTCGCGTTCGGCATCGGTCCGCATGCTGCGGAACTTGACGAGTCGGAACACGCGCCCGCGCTCGCCGACGCGCTCCTGGAAATACAGAATCGGCTGGCCGGGACCGGACTCGATGCGAATCGCCAACGCCGTCAGCAGCATCAGCGGCCAGGTCAGCATCAGGATCAACGCGGCGGCGAAGATGTCGAAAATGCGCTTGCAGGCTACACGCAACGGCGACACCTTGAAGCCATCGGAAAACACCAGCCACGACGGCGGTGCGCTGAGCCTGACCTTGCCCGACTCGCGTTCGAGAAAACGCGCAAGATCGGTGATCTCGATGCCGCGCTGCTTGCACTCGAGCAGTTCCTCCATCGGCAGCCTGCCGCGACGGTCATCGGGCACGACCACGACTTCGTCGATCTGGTGCGCCAGCGCCCACTCGTGCAGCGCGGCCGCACCGGTATCGACGATGCGCTGCGGCAACACCTTGACGGGCTCGCCGGGCACGGCAACGTAACCGACGACACTGAACGTGCGTGAATCGAATCGCGTGAAGATCGTCGCCAGATCGCCGGCACCGAACACAAGGACGCGCCGCTTGAGCATTTCGACATCCATGAGATTCGATACCAGTACGCGCCACAACGCGACGCTGACAAACGCGGACAGGACGGCGAGGCCAAGCACGCCGCGGCCGATGTAGGCTTGCGGCAGCACGTAGTAGAGGATCGTCAGCAGCACGGTGCCGATGCCGAAGCCGACCGCCTGACGCACGAAAATGCCCATCGGCGTTTCGCGCGACTGCGCCTGGTACAAACCGAGCGCGAAATGACACAGCAGCATCACGCTGGCGAAGACCATGCCGCGCCAGAACAAGCCGGCGGAGAACTCGGCATACGCAACCGGATCGGACGCGTAACGCACACGCATCGCCACGCTGACCGACAGCAACAGCAATAGCCCGTCGGTGAGCGCGATGATCGCCATCCAGTTTCTGGCGTGTTGGCGGAACAGGCGGAACATGAGCTTTGGGTCAGGTCTCTTTTTTGTTTCGCGAAACGCATGAGAACGCCACGCGCACACGCGTCTCTGTGCGCCGGCAAACTTCGCTCAAGGTGATTCAGCGGACGTTGAATCTGCGCGGCTTCATTCGCGCCGCGTGCAGTGCGTAAACATTTCCGGACAACCCGCGTTGCGCGTGGAATCGATTTCGTTGTCGTCGAAATTCAGCGCGGCGCCGCGCAAATTTGGGTCGGCCCATACTGAACACGGCAAACGCGCGGAGGAATTTTTTCGCTCCGAGCCGTGCAAGACGTTGTGGGCGATATTTACCTGCGTGCCGGCGCAGACGTGACTTGCGCAGCCCAGATCGATCAGGCAATCGCCCTCGCCCTCGATCGTATTGTCATGAATCAACACGCGTGCATGCACGGACGGGTGTATCGACAGCGCATTGCCCTGCGCGCGGCACGCATCCGCACTGCTCAAGCCGCCTTCATCGACGAGCGCGGAACAACTGCCGACGATATTCGAATTCTCCACGGTGACCGCACCGGACGCCTTGAGCTGGTTGCCGGCGTTCGCCTGCGCACGCACGTCGCGAAACGCCACGCTCGCGTTCGCGCTCGCGTGCAGCAGATCCAGACCGTCCTGCGTATTGTGGTGAACATTGACGCGTTCGAACACCCAGTCGCCAGCGGTTGCGGCGGTACCCAATCCGTCGCCATATCCGCCATCCTGCTGACCCCAGCAACCAAAGTGCGCGCCGCCCGGATAGCGCTCGCCACAGCCGTTCCAGGCGATTTCGACATCACGAAACAGCAGCCTGCCCTCGTTCGACGAGTCGCCGCCGATGTCGCCGTTCCAGCCCGCCCAGCCGTTGCCGGTGATGCGCACGCGCTGCACAGACCAGTCGCGCAGACGTGCGGCACGCACGCCGTCGTGGGCGAGACCGTGAATATTCACGTCGCGCAAGCTCACGTTCTTCGAATCCGAAGCCGTTATCCCGACGGCTGCCCATTCGCCATATGGCGCCTTGTCGCGCTCGCAGCGATCGCGCGGCCGGCCATTGTGGAATTCTATACAACTGGAATGATCGGTGATCTCCAGACATGCAATCTCCACGTTCGAGCTGCCGCGCAGATCGAGTACGGTGGCGGCGCGCTGTGTTCCCCACAGCTGCGGCGCATGCTTGCAGCCGCTTTCCGATTCGGCGCCAAGCACGCGCGTCGGCCGGTCCGGTGCCGGCCCGCTCGGCACGGCGGCGGCGAAACAATCCCAGGCCGACTCGGTGCATTTCGGCAGCTTGTCCGTGCCCGGCGCGCCGAGTCCCATCATGTAACTACCGTCGGCGATCAGCAGCGTGTCGCCGCCTTCGATGCGCGTCGAACCGTTGGGCGGCAGTGCCTCGAATGGGTGGCGCCAGGCGCAGGCCAGATGCGCGCCGCTTCCGGCGTACGGCGCATCCTGTTTTCCGGTGCACTGCTCGAAACTGCCGCCGTCGGGCCGCACGTAATAGGTTTCCGCCGCGGCCGGCGTCGCCACGAGCACCATGAGCACCGCAGCGACCAGACCCGAGCGCATGCACTCAACCCGACATCGGCACGAGGGCGCGCGCCAGCGCGCGCAGCGTCGGCAAGCTCGCGCGGCTGCGCATGGACCTGAGCAATTCGATCGCGGCGGCGCCGCGGCGCCGGTCGGCCAGCAGGCGCCAGGCGAAATCGTAGCGATAGCGTGCAATGCGCTGGTTGACCGCGCGGCGATGTTGCCGCGCAAACTCCGGATGCGTGCGCACGAAATTCTGCAGCGTGGCCAGATCGACGCGCGCATCGAGCGCATAGTCGCGCCGGCTCAGGCTGTCCGCGCGCACGCAGCGCACGAGCAGTTTTTCCTCGACGCAATCGGCGCGGCAATGCCGCGCCGCACGCAGGAAGAACTCGTAATCCTCGCCGACGCCCAGATCTTCGTTGAACCGTCCGGCGGCATCGATCGCCGCCCGGGTCATGATCACGGCCGACGTCAGCAGGAAAAAATCGCAGAACAACGCAAGCTGGATATCGCCGCGATGCACGCCGATCCGCCGCACGTATTCGGTCAACTCGCGGCCGTCGGCGTCGACGAAACAAACGTCGCAATAAACGATGCCGACCTGCGCCGACAGCAGCGGAACCTGCCGCGCAAGCTTGAGCGGCCGCCATTCATCATCCGCATCGAGGAATGCGATAACGTCGCCGTGCGCAAGGCGCAAGCCGTGATTGCGCGCAGCCGCCGGACCGGCGTTGTCCTGGCGCACGTAACGCACGCGCAAAGGCGACTGCGCGGCGAACTGCGCGACTCGTTCGGCCGTTTCGTCCGTCGAGCCGTCGTCGACTACGAGTGTTTCCAGATCGTCGAGCGCGCAAGTCTGCGCCGCCACGCTGTGCAAGGCGCGCACGAGGCGCGCCGCACAATTCCACGTCGGGATGACGACACTAAGCGTGGGCATGGCGCAGCGGCCGACGTGCCCGCAACTTGCGTTCCCAGGCCAGAGAAGTGCGTGCAATCAGATCAAGATCATCGCAACGTGGCTGCCAATCGAGCACGCGCCGGATCTTGTCCGCATCGGCGATTAGCACCGGTGGATCGCCGGCCCGCCGCGGCTGTTCGATCACGCGAATCGGCGCAGTGTTGGCGCGCTCGACCGCCGCGATCACCTCACGTACCGAATAACCATGACCGTAACCGCAGTTCAGAACGGCCGCCGCGCCGCCGTCGCGAAGGTAGCGCAGCGCCGCGAGGTGTGCGCGCGCAAGGTCGTCGACGTGGATGTAGTCGCGCACGCCGGTGCCGTCGGGCGTTGCGTAGTCGCAGCCGAAAATGCACACATGCTCGCGCTTGCCGACCGCCGCTTCGCATGCCACCTTGGTCAGCAGCGTGGCGTTGCGCGTGGACTGGCCGATGCGTCCGCGCGCATCGCTGCCGGCGACATTGAAGTAGCGCAGCGCTACGTAGGCCGGGCCGCCGGCCGCGGCCAGGTCGCGCAGCATCCATTCGCTGACGAGCTTGGACGTGCCGTAAGGATTGATCGGCGCGGTGGCACTGTCTTCGCGCGCGCAACCGCCGTGCGGAATTCCGTACACGGCCGCGGTCGAGGAAAACACCACGTGGCGCACGCCGTGCCGGGCGCAACACGCGAGCAGGTTGCGCGTCGCACTCGTGTTGTTGCCGTAATAGCGCAGTGGGTCGGCAACCGACTCCGGCACGATCGTGCGCGCCGCGAAATGCATCACCGTATCGATGCGACGCTCGCGCAGCAGTTTGTCGATGCGCGTTTCGTCGCCGACGTTGGCGACGACGAGTTCGGCGCCGATCACACTTTCCGCGAATCCGGTACTCAGGTCGTCGACGACGATAACGTGCTCGCCGGCTTCGACGAGCTGCAACACGACATGACTGCCGATATAGCCGGCGCCGCCGGTAACGAGAATGGGCCGGCGTCGAGTGGATACGAGTCGCATGTTGTGTCATCCATGAGAGAGAATCCTGGGTGACATGGTGCGCATTTCACCGCACCGGGTGCGTGCGTTGTCGAACACTGGCGAGATGGCGCAGTGCGGCCGCACGCAGCTCGGCATCGAACGTGAACGCCGGCGCAACGAAACCCACGAGCAGCAACAGCGCGAGCATGACGATGCGACCGGCGTGCGATTCCACGCCGCCGAGCCGGGTGACGTCCGCGATCGCAATGCAGAGTATGCCAAGACCGACCGCGATCGCCGTCGCGCGCGCATCGGGCAACGCGCGCAGTTCGCGCGGACAGGTCAGATAGCGCGCGAGATTCAAAGCCGTGAAGCTCAGCATGCTCGAATAGGCCGAACCCATGACGCCGAAGCGCGGAATCAGCAACCCGTTGAGCAGGACGTTGAGCACGGCGGCGCCGAGCGTGAGCGCGAGCACGCTGCGCGAACGCTTGAGCAACAGCAATCCGGCGCCGCAGATTCCGAACATTCCGTCGAGCGTATACACGATGCCGATCAGCACGAACACCGGCGCCGATGCGGTCTTGTCGTTGCCGGCCATCAGCAGCAGCGCATCGGAGCCGACGACCACGAGCCCGACGATCATGGCGGTGCAGAAGTAGACCAGACCGTGCAGCACCGCGCGCTTGGTGCGCAGGACGGCGGCGGCGCCGTTGGTCTCGAACTCGCGGATGCTGACCTGCGTATAGGCGTTGTACAGCGCGAGGTTGAACAGATTGTTGATGTTCAGCGCCAGACCATAGCCGATCGTGTAGACGCCGACGGCAGCGAAATCAACCAGCAAGTGGCGCAACATCAGGCGATCGGCGAACGCGAGCAACGTCGCGGCGATTTCATTGAGTACGAGCGGCACGCCGTAACGCAGACCGTTGGCGAATTCGGCCGCATCGAAGTAGCGCGTGCGCAGCGGCACATTCCTGCGCAGCCAGAAACTCAGGCCAATGGCGAATACCGAGGCGACGCCGAAACGCGCCAGGTACACGCCGAGCGTGCTGCGTGCGACAAAGTATACAACCAGCAAAATGCACATCGTCTCGCACCAACGCTGGCCGACGCTGATGCGCACCGATACGTCGGAGCGTTCCTCCGCGAACGCGAACGCGTTGACGTAGCTGATCCACATCGTCGGCAGCAGCAGCAGCAGCATGACCCAGCCGACCCTGGTCGCTTCTGGCGGGGCATACAAGACAATCGCGGCATAGGCGGCGACGCCGAGAATCCACAGCGCGCTGCTCAGCGCAAATGGCGCGAGGATATGGTTGGCGCCGAAGCGCGCCAGCGCGGAACGGCCGCCGGTGTGCGGGTAGAAACGCAGGATGGTGTGCTGCGCGCCGAGCTTGAACACACCGGCCAGGATCAGCAGCCAGGCGTCGAAGTAGCCGAAGATGCCGTACTGACTCGTGTCGAGCAGGCGCGTCATGATCGGGAATGACACGAACCCGGCGATCATCACCAGCACGTTGCCGGTCGCATAACGCAGGTAATGCGTGGTCACGCCCACGCGTGCGCGCGCAGGAGTGCTCGAATCGACCGCATTGGCGATACTGGACATTCTTGATCAGGCCTGATGTCCGCGTGCTACATTCACGCGGCATGCCAGCCGCATTGCTAAGCGTCGTCGTTCCGGTATTCAACCGGCGCGAACTCGTCTTGCGCGCCATCGGATCCGTGCTCGCACAAGAAGGCGCCAGCGATCGCGAAATCATCGTCGTCGACGATGGCTCGACCGATGGCACGGCGGACGCGATCGCTCAGCGCTTCGGCGGCGATGCTCGCGTGCGCACGCTCGCCGCGCAGCATGCGGGGGCCAGCGCCGCGCGCAATCTGGGGCTGCGGCACGCGCGCGGCGATCTCGTGTGCTTTCTCGACTCGGACGACTTCTGGCTGCCCGGCATGCTCGGCGTCGTCGAGCGGGTGTTTGCAGCGCTTCCTCAGCTCGCCTTCGTCAGCGTCGACGGCGCCACGCTGCCCGTTTCGGGGCAGCCCGTGATCCCACGCGTCGTCTCCGGCAATTCGCCGGGCTGGTCGCACGCGCGCTTCCGTCGCGCAGCCCTGAAACACGAGACCATCGACGTTCCCGCCCCGACGCCGTCCGTCCGCGGCGATTTCTTCCCGGCGATCGTGTTCGGCGACCTGTTTTACCTGAGCGGCATGGTGATGTCCCGCAAGTGCGCGATCGCCGCCGGACCCTTCAACGAGCGCTTCCGTTTCTTCAACGACTGGGAATTTTTTTCGCGCTTGTGTCGCCAAGGCGAAGGCGTCTACCTCGCGTTCGACGGCTTTCGCCGCGATGCCGGGCGCGATGATCAGATCTCGCGGGGGCGTCACGCTACCGCGATGCCGCGGCGGCATCTGTTCCTCGTTCGCGCGCAACTGCGCCGGGTCGACGCGCCTGCACCCGTATTGCACCAGGCACTTGCCGACGCCTGTTACCAGATGGCGCGCACGCTCTTGCGCAGCGCGCACCGGCGCTGGGCGCGCCGCTACCTGCTGTTCTGCGTGCGGCGACGCTACAAATTTTTCCGCGTTCTCGCGCTGCTGATCGCCTCGACCGCGTAACGATTACACGAGCAATGAAGCGCGCCGCTGTGCCGGCGCGGGTACGAGTGTGCCCAGCATTTTCGCATCGTACCCTTTCAAATCGCACGCCATCGCATTTTGCAAACTCGATGTTGTGCAGCTTTCCATGGCGACATGCCCGGTAGCAACTGCGACGCACTGCGCAGATTCATCTTCCTGAAGAAAAAAAAACTTGCCAGATCAAAATACTCGTGACAGTCTGCCCGCACGTCGAAATGTGTACTTTTATATTTTGATAGTTTTTCGTTAGAGCCGCGTGAAGGATCGCGCGATCTGCCCGATCTCTCAGTTTGCACGATCCTTTGAAATTGCACGGCCTATCCATGAAAAATCTCCTTGCAGGCTTGTTTCTGCTGTTCCTTTCTGTCCGCGTCGACGCGGCCACCTACTACGTTCGCTCGGACGGCGGCACGACGGCGCAGTGCTCCGGTCTGGCCAATGCGGCGTATCCGGGCAGCGGCAGCAACCAGGCCTGTGCATGGCATCACCCGTTCGACGCGCTGCCGCCGCAGTCGGATACTTCTTCCCCGCCGGCGCTGCGCCTGCACGGCGGCGATACCCTGATCGTCGGTTCCGGCAGCTACGAGATGGGCTTGAACGCGCCGGGCGCGAAAGCCTACGCGGCATGCAACTCCGGCTGGTCGTGGGACTGCTTCATGGCGTCGGTGCCGAGCGGCACTAGCGCAGCACCGACACGCATTCTCGGCGCCGGCTGGGATACCGGCTGCAAGGCGCCACCGCAGTTGTGGGGCAGCGAACGCGCGACGAGCGTCGTTTCGCTGGCCGGCAGCAGCAACGTCGTCGTCGGTTGCCTGGAAATCACCGACCATTCGCAGTGCATCGAATCGCACCTGGGCGGCAACAGTGCCTATGCCTGCAATCGTTCGACGCCGCCGTACGGCGCGTGGTCGCCGATCGGCATCTATGCGAAGGATTCCAACAACGTCACCCTGCAGGACCTGCACATCCACGGACTGGCCAACAGCGGCATTCTCGCCGGACGCCTGTCCAACTGGACGGTCAACCGCGTGCAGCTGATCGCCAACGGCTGGTCCGGCTGGAATAACGATCTCGGCGAGTCGGCCGGATCATCCGATGCGGGCAGCATGAAATTTTCCGTCCTCGAGATCGGTTACAGCGGCTGCAGCGAAGCCTATCCGGGCACGCAGATCGTCGCCTGCTGGGGCCAGCTCGAAGGTGGCTACGGCGACGGCTTCGGTTCCAACACTACCAGCGGCAATTGGTCGTTCGACAATTCCTATTTCCATCACAACACGCAAGACGGCCTCGATCTGCTCTACGCCGACACGACGGCCACGATCAAGGTCACGCGTTCGCATGCGGAAGGCAACGCCGGCAATCAGATGAAACTCGCCGGCTCGCCGACCGTGGAGAACAGCACGATCGTCGGCAACTGCGCGTTCTTCGAGGGCGTGGACAACATGAGCGACGGCGATTCCTGCCGCGCGCAGGGCAACGCACTCGTACTCTCGGTACAGCCGGCGCTGAAAGCGCTCGTGCACTATTCGACGATCACCGGCCAAGGCGATTGCCTCGTGCTCGCGATCAACGGCGACACGACCTCGCATGTGACGCTCGCCAACAACACGTTGGTCGGCAAGCCGGACTGGATGAAGTCCGGCCAGAGCCAGTCGTGTCTGTTCTATTGGGACAGCGGCCCGAGCAGCTGGCCGATCACGTACAAAAAGAATCTGGTCTGGCAGACCAAGGACAATTCCTGCCCGAGCGGCAACCTGTGCAATGTCGATCCGCAACTGACCGACGCCGGCCTGACCTCGTTCAACGCCTTGCCGCTGATGACCAGCCCCCTGATCAACGCCGCCGATACGAGCGACCTCATTCCCACCGACCAGCGCGGCTTGCCGCGGCCCACGCTCGGCGGCTACGACATCGGCGCGCTGCAGGTGCAGGGCACGAGCGATACCACGAGCACCGATACGATCTTCAAGAACGCATTCGAATAAATCTTGGGGCGTTCTCCCATCTCCGTCACCGGCGAATGCGACCTGCTCCCGTGCATGGCGTTCGTTGGTGGCGGAGGTGGGATTGAGCGATACTGGCTGCAGAACCAGCGCAAGGATCGCGAATGCATCTGCTGCTGTCTCCACTGACCTGGACACTGCTGCTCGGCCTCCTGCTGGCGACCGCCTGGCGCCGTTTGCCTCGAGCCGGCCGCGCCTTGTTGCTGATCTTCGAATGCGCGCTCGTCGTCCTCATGTCGCCACTCGGCGCGAACGCGCTGGTGTGGCTGATCGAATCCCGCGTCACGGGCGCTGACGCCTGCGCCGCTCCGGCGCCGAATACGATCGTCGTGCTCGCCGCCGGTTTCGAACGCGAGCCGGAAAACGCGCAGGATTTCATCGCGCTCGACCCGGCCAATATCCATCGCGCACTTGCCGGCATTTCGCTTTGGCGCACGCTACCAGGAGCCACACTCGTGCTTGCAGGCGGCGGTGAATACGCCATCAGTGAAAGCGCGGTGCTGCAGCACCTCGCGGAGCAACTCGGCGTGCCGGCGCAGAGCATCCGCATCGAAGACCATTCGCGCACAACCTGGGAAAATGCCGCACAACTTCGCGCCTTGCAGCCCGCACTGCCCTCCCGCATCTGGCTCGTGAGTTCAGCCATGCACCTGCCGCGCGCGCTTGTCGCATTCCGCGCCGCGGGTTTTGATGCGTGCGTCGTCGTGAGCGATCGTCGCTACATTCCGCCTGGCGGGATCGGCTATTACCTGCCGCAGAGCTCGGCGCTGAGCAAAGCCGAGGCTGCTATTCACGAGCTTGTCGGGGAAGCGGTTTATCGCTGGCGTGTGCGGTAGGTCATCGCCGGGGCGAGAAGTCGCCAGCATAGCGTCCCGCTTACCCACGGCAAGCGGGAAGACTTCCGCCGTTGGCCTGTCTACGCAGCCTCCACGGCTTCGGCAAAGCGCTGCGCCGGCGACCTATGCAACAGCTCATCATAAGTCGCGAGCAGATCGCGACCGATGATGCGCCAGTCGTATCGGGCTTGCGCTTTGGCACGCGCAGCTGCGCCCAGCCGGGCGGCCAGTTGCGGATCGGCGATCAGTTGCAGAACTGCTGCCGCGAAGCCCTGCGCATCATCGGCGAACAGCGCTTCGTGTCCCGCGACCAGGTCGACGCCTTGCGCGCCGATCTGCGTGGTCACGATGGGCTTGCCGAAGGCCATCGCTTCGAGCAACTTCAGGCGCGTGCCGCTGCCGTAACGCAGCGGCAGCACGTAAATCGCGCTGTTGTGCAATTCCGGCTGCAGATCGTCGACGAATCCGGCCAGCCGCACCTGTGCACGCAATCGCGGCGGCACGTTCAAGCCGGCCGTTTTGCCGACCAGTGTGAACTGCGCGTCCGGGCGCACTGCGAGTATCCTCGGCAGGACCTCGGCGATGAACCACCGCACGCCGTCGCGATTCGGAAACCAGCTCATCTGTCCGACAAACACGAGGCGCGCCGGATCGGCAACGGCGTGCGCAGCCGGTCGCGCGCTTTCCACGTCGACGCCATTGGGCACCACCGAGATCGGCGTCCGCGGTTCGAGACGAGACAGTTCGCGCGCATCGTCGGGCGAACAGGCAATCACGTGATCGGAGCGGCGGCACGCATTGCGCTCGAACCTCCTGAGCTTTGGCACCTGCTTGCGCAGGAACAGGCGTCGCACCCAGCCCGGTTCACAATCGGCGCGCTGACGCAGCAGCTGATATTCCACGTTCTGCGCGTCGAGCACGAGCGGCACGCGGCAGTCGGCCGGCACCAGCCGTATCAGCGGCAGCATATCGATCTGAACGAGATCGGTCCGCTCGATCAATTCGGCGACGCGCGAACGCATGCGCTTCGAGTCATACTTCACGGCGACGAACGGCTGCGTCCCGATGCTGGTTTTTACCAGATCGCCGAGCAGCGCCGCGCGCGACTGTTCGCTGCGGATCGGAAACGTTTCCAGTCGCGCGAGCATTGCGCGCAACGGCGAACAGTTGTCCAGTGCATCATCGCGGCGCAGGCAACTTGCCAACGTGACCTCGTGCTCGCGCGCCAATGCGCGCAACAAATGCCACGTGCGCAACTGATGGCCTTCACGAGGCGGATACGGCAATCGCGTCGTCAGCACAAGAATCCGGGCCATCAGTGTTTTTTCCACAACTGGAACTGGTCGCGCGCGAGATACGCCGGCAATGAAAACAGCGCGGCCGTGTTGAGCACGACGAAACTCGCCGCGGTGGCGGCGAGCGGAATGCGCGCGCCGACGCGCGGCGCCAACAGCATCAGTGCAGCCACGGCGTAGGCGATCGTTTGCGCCCAGAACGCGAATCGATACAGCGCGCCCTCGGCAAGCAGCGACGTGACCCACAGCGCGAGCAAACACCACGGCGCGATCAGGCGCGACAATTTGTGCGAGACCCAGGCGAAGAACACCGGGTTACGCCATGGCAGCAGCAGACGCGGCAGGCGCGCGAGCAACTGCCAGTTGCCGGCGAGCGTGCGCAGTTTGCGGCGATACTCGACGGCGGCATTTTCGATCGATGTATCCCATGCGATCGCATCACGCGCAAACCAGACCCGATAGCCGGCGAATACGACGTGCAGCGGAATCCACAGATCGTCGAGCAGGATGCCGCGCGGCAGTGGCCGGAACAGCGCCGTGCGCAGCGCGTAGATCGCGCCGCTCACTCCGTGCAACCAGCCCAGCCGTGCTTCGTCCGCGCGCAAGCGACGCTCCATTTTCCAGTACAAGCCGACGTGCCCCGACGCGCCGAGCTCCAACTCGCCGGCGACGGCGCCGACACGAGGCTCGGCGAACGGCGCGACGAGACGGCGCAAGGCGTCACGCGCGAACTGCTGGCGCGCGTCGCCGAACGCGACGTACGGAGTCGTTACTTCGGCCATCGCCACATTGAGCGCGGCCGCCTTGCCGCCGCGCTGCGGCAGCGTCAGCACGCGCACGCGCGCATCGCCGATGTCGGCGGCGCGCGCCGACCCGTCGTCGCTGCCGTCGTCGATGACGAGCACGTGCAGGTTCTGCGCCGGATAATCCTGATCGAGGATATTGCGCACGCGTTGTGCGATCAGCGTGACTTCGTTGTACGCGGCGATCACCACGGTCAATGGCGGCGTTGCATCGCTGCGCGCGGGCGTGTGGCCACGCTTGCGCGCGAGCGCCGCGACCAGCAGCGCGTAACCGGCGTACGTGTACGCGACGAGCGCGAGGCTCAGCCAGAAAATCCATGCGCTCATCGCAGCACGACCCGTTCGCGCCAGCGTTCGTATGCCCGATTGCCGAGCATCTGCTTGGCTTGTGCAAGCGCCTCGTAGCGCGCGCGCAGCACGCGCGGCGCCAACCCGCGCCACTGGACGAGATCGGCGAATTTCTCCAGCGTAAGGTCGCCGGTGATCGGCACTCGCTGCAGATACTCGCCAACTTTCCAATTCGCGTTGATGCCGGGCGCGGAATTCAGGAAATGCCAGTACCCGGCTCGCACCGCTGCCGCACGCTCGCGTTCGTCACCGCGGCCGCCCGGCAGCGCGATCGCCGTCACCTGGGTGCCGGTGATCGCCTGCAGCCGATGCCTGCTCAGACGCAGCTCGAAGTCCAGTTCCGCCGCATCCAGATCGGCCAGATAGCGATGCGTGCAGCCGTGCGACTGCACACCCATGCCGGCCTCGGTCAGCATGCGCACGCCGTCCTCGTTCAGGCTGCCGCGGCGGCCGATGTAATCCGTGGTGATGCAGAATTCGGCGCGCATTCCGCATCGCGTCAGCGCAGGCAGCGCGACGGTCAGATTGGAAATATCGCCGTCATCGAAAGTAATGACTACGCTGTTCGCCGGCGTGCGCGTACCGACGTCGCGCAACAGCACGGTGCGGTATCCATGCTGCCGGAGCCACTGCAGTTGCTGCTCGAAATCGCGCGGGCGCACGCTGTAAACCGGATCGTGGAAGCCGGCATCGTCCGCCGCGGCGTGCAAACCGTGATACATCAGTACAGGCAACATCTCATCCTCCGCGTGCGCTGAGCGGTACCGCATATTGCGGGCGCAGTTTTGCCGGTGCCGCCGCGGCCGTTGCCGGTCGTTCGTTTTCCAGCAACTCGCGCGCCTTGAGCGTCAGTCCCAGATAGACCCAGAAGTAGCCGATCATCGGGTAGTACGAAAAACGGTCGCCGAAGAAGTTTTCCACGATCAGCGCGAACCACGCGCCGACCATGCCGAGCCCCAACGCATACGCGAGAGTGCCCGCCGGCGCTCGCGACATCGTGCGCCGGCACGCATGCAGAATCGACAGCAGCATGCTGAATGTGATCAGCGCGCCGACGATGCCTTTCTCGGTCAACTCGCGCATGAAGAAGTTGTGCGTGTCGGTCTGGCGCGGATTGATTTCCGGATGATGGAACGTGTGGTAGCCGCTGCCGAAAAGCGGATGCGCGGCGAAGTTGTCCCAGGCGATGCTCCAGAATTCAAAACGGTTTTCCGTGCTTTCGTCGCGCTTGCCCTCTTCGAGCGTCGTGCTGTCGAACCGCTCGATCACCGACACCGGCAGTACGTTCGGCAGGACCAACGCGGCGGCGAACAGCGGCAGCGCCATCTTCCAGCGCCCGCGCCACAGCAGCACGACGCAAACCAGGCCGAGCATCAGCGCGATATAGGCCGTGCGCGAGTACGTCCAGACCACGCCGAGCACCACGCAGGCGATGGCGATGCCGAGCAACACACGCCAGCGCAGCGACACGCGCACCGCAAGCAACAGAGCGAAGATCAGGATCGCCATCATCACGCAAAACGAGGCGAACTCGTTTGCACCGAGCTCAGAAAACGTTCCGGAAATTCGCAGGGAATCCTTGTAGTGCCAGGTGGCGACGCTGGCGTGCTGGTCCCAGGTGACGCGCAGCATGTACGGCAGCGGCAGCAGCGTGACCGCAATCACGCGCCTGAGCGTGCTCCACGACGTCACGCTCATCTGCACGACAAACACGAGCATCACGGCGAGCATGGCGTCTTTGAGCATGCTCAGATGCTCGTCGGTTTCGCTGTGCACGTTCGAATAACCGATGTAGAGCGACAGAAAGGCGTAGCCGACATAAGCGACAATCCAGCGATGCACGCTGCTGCCCCGCACGATCGAGCCGCCGCAGCGCCAAGCCCCGAACAAAGCCAGACAGAAACCGATGTTGAGGAAATTCAGTCCGGGGCCGAGCTTGGGCATGTAGCCGGTTTGCAGGTTCTGCAATGGCAACAGCAGCAGGAATGCATAAAGCAGCCAGTTTTGCGGCGCGCGCGCCGAATCGGTCGCCCGCATCGGCTGTGGCGGGTCAAGCGGCGAGGCGGCCACGGCCACTCCAGAGTTCCCGATAGATTTGGGCGTACGCCGCGGCCATGTGCACGGTCGAGTAGCGTTCGACGATGCGCTCGCGCGCGGCCGCGCCCCGCACCGGTCGCAGAGCCGTGCGCTGCAGGGCCTGCGCGAGCGCGGCCACATCACCGGGCGCCACGGTTTCAACGTCCAGTCCCGCGAGCACCTGCGGGACCTGGCCTACGCGCGTGGCCACGATCCTGCACCCGGCCGCCATCGCTTCGAGCAGAGCCAGCGGCAATCCTTCGTAATGCGAAGGCAACACGAAGATGTCGAGCATCGTATAGAAGCGCGCCATGTCGGCGCAGACGCCGGCGAGGCGAACACGCTGTTCGATGCCGTGTGCTCTTGCTGACTGCTCGATCGCGCTGCGCAGCGGCCCGTCGCCGGCGATGATCAGTACTGCGCGCGGCAGTTGTGCCGCAATTTGCGCGAACGCCGCGATCAGCCCAAGCGGATTCTTCTGCTCGTTCAGCCGCATCGCGGCACCGAACACGAGGGCGCCGTCGTCGATGTCGAAATCACGGCGCGGCAGCGGCGGCACGGTGGGCGCAAAGCGCATCGTGTCGATGCCGTTCTCGACCAGGCGGATGTTTGCGCGCGGCACGCCGGCTTGTTCCAGCCACGGTTGCATGGCCGCGGCAACGGGGCAGACGCGATCGAAGCGTCGCATCAGTCGCAGTTCGATCCGGTGATACAACTCGAGCGCCGGCGTGAACGAGAACTGACCATGCGCAGTGGCGACGATCGGCAGGCGCCGGCGCGCACGCGCGAGCCAGGCGAACAGCGCGCTTTTGTAATCGTGCACGTGCAACACGGCGTCCGGCGCTGCGTCCATCGCGCGACGCAGTGCATGGACCGTCGCGAAGTCGAAACGCGCGCGGCATGGCACACGTTCGGCGGGCAAGCGCAGCAGGCGCGCTTTGTCGTAGAGCGGCTGCTCGCCCAGGTGCTGGTTGTCCAGACACAACAGACGACTTTCGATGCCGATGCGGGCGAGCGCCGGAACCAGCCCGAGGATCACGTACTCGGTACCGTAAAGGCCGGCGCTCGAACGCACGTGCAAAACCAGCGGATCAGTGCGCATCGGCAAGCTCCTCGTACATCGATGCATACGCGCCCACCATGGCTTCCACCGAATAGTCGCGTTGCGCGGTTCGCCTCGCGGCATCGCCAAAATTGCGCCGCAAAGAAGCGTTCCCGGCGATTTCGCCCAATGCCGCAGCCAGCGCGCCGGGCGCCATCGGCGGCACAAGGATGCCGTTGCGGCCGGGGCGGACCACGTCGATATTGCCGCCGACGCTCGTGGCGACCGCGGGCAACCCGCACGCTTGCGCTTCGAGCAATGCGTTGGACATGCCTTCGCTGCTCGACGCGAGCGCAAAGACGTCGAGCGCTGGCAGGATGTTTTCCACATCCGCGCGCGCGCCGAGCAGCCGCACCCGATCGCGCAGGCCGAGCGCGGCGATCTGCGCAATCAGCGCTTCACGCAACGGACCATCGCCGACGAGCAGCAGGCGCAGATTCGGATGACGTTCGCGCGCACCGGCGAGTCCGGCGAGCAGATCGCAATGGCGCTTCACCGCAGTCAGGCTCGCCACGCAGCCGACCAGGCATTCGCCGTCGACGAAGCCGAGCTGCGCGCGCAGGCGCGCGCGCGCGCTTGCGTCCGCCGGACGAAAATAGTGCGTATCCACGCCGTTGACGATGGTTCGGCAACGTGTGCGGTCGGCGCGCTCGTCCTTGACCAGCGCATCCAGAATGTTTCGGCTGGGCGCGACGATGCGATCGAACCGGCCATTCACGCGACGCAGCACGGCGCGCACGCGCGCGCTTTTCAGAAAACCCATGTCGCGACGGTTGGAAATGCGGCGCAGACCCTGCAGACGCGGCAGGCACGCATTGATCAGGTCGGACTTTTCGTGCTGCGATTGCACGATGTCGTAGTGGCCGCGGCTCACATCGCGGCGCACGCAGCGATAGGCAGCCAGCCCGGCCGGCGCGTAGATCGCACGCACCGGCCGGTGCTGCAGACGGACGTGTGCATGCTGAAAATCCGCCATGCGCGCGGACTGCGCCGGCTCCGCAGCGAGTTGCAGCACGTCGGCCGCAAAGCGTTCGGGCGGCAGGCGCGCGAGCAGATTGCGCAGGAACCGCTCGCTGCCGCCGGGGCCGAGTATCGCCGTATCGGTCAGCATCAAGATCCGCAATGGACGGCGCGTAGCCATCAGCGTTTGAAGATCGCGGTGACGTAGGCCGCGTTTTCGCGGTAACTCTGGCCTTGCGCGTCGCTGTTGCGCTGATTGCGCACGAGATCCAGGCGCAGCGTCCACTGGCGTGTCAGCTGATCGGCAAAGCTCAGGTCCAGGCGCAAGTCTTCGTCGCGTCGGGCGACATTGTCGTAGTCGCGCGTTTCTTCGCCGGCGTCGAAAGCGAGCGTCCACAACGGGCGCGGCCGGTAACTGAAACCGGCGACAACGCCGTGCACGGTCTGGTTGAAATCCGGATCGAGCAGATAATCCAGCGTCTTGTAGTACGGCTCGACACGCACCAGAAAGCGCTCGCTGTGAAACAGGTAGCTCGCTCCGGCGCGCTTTTCGAGATACACCTGCGACGTGATCGGTGTCGTGCCGGTGATGATGCCGTTGCCGAGCGCCGTCGCCGCGAGCAGCGCCGCCGGATCGGCGATGAGGTCCTGCGAGGCATCCGAATATTGCCGCAACGCGCTCACACCCAGCGTCTGGCTTGGCGTGGCGCGCCAGCTCAGCGCGCCACGCCCGAGCCAGCCGGAATGACTGGCATTGCCGCTGTCGAAATCCAGGCGCGTGGCGCCGGCGGCAACGTCGACATCCAGCTGCGACAGAGTCGTCTGGTAGCGCGCGAACGCGTCGGCGCGGTCATAGTCCGGGCCGCCACTGCGATCGGTAAAATGCACGTGCTGGGCTTCGACGTTCGCGGAAAGCTTGTCCGTCGGCGACAAATCCTTGATCGCACGCAGCGCGCCAAAGGCGCGGTCCGAATTGAAATCCTTCGTCTCCGAAGCCGTGCTCGATGTGAAACGCAGCTCCGCGCGGCCGTTCAAGGTCTGCTCGATGCGGAAATTGAATGTCGGACCCAACGTGAACACATTGACCTGCTGCTGGTTGTTCGGCGCATTGGGCGCAAAGATGTTCACCGGCTCGACCGCCGCGTAGTCCTCGAAATCGAAACTCAGGCGCTGCGGAAAAATGATCCAGGTCGCGATGCCGGAAAACTGGCCGCGAAACTCATTGCCGAAAGCCCCTTGCAGGTAATCGCGGTATTCGAGCTGTCCGCTCGCGTGCGCGACCAGATTGGCGCCGTCCTCCTGCATGTCGAATTTCAGTCGCGGAATGAGGATTGACTGGCCGGTGGGATCGGTGTCGCTCTCGTTGATGTTGTCGCTGTAGCCGAGCGCGGTTTCGAGCGAATAGTTGATGTGCCATGCGTGAGCGCACGCCGTGCCGGCGGCGAACGTGCAAGCCAGCGTGCGTGCCAGCAGCGGGCGTGCGAACAGCGGACCGTCCATGTGCCACTCCTCGCGCCGCATCACGGCGGGTAGTTGAAAACCACTCCAGCGATTTTCTTCGGGTCCAGCCCGGCGACGGACTGGCTGATGCGTTCGGCCGGATCGCGCCCGTAGGCGGCGACGACGACGACGAAATCGGCAAGCTCTGAGAGAATGCGCGCGTCGGGCGATCCGCGCAGCGCCGGCCCATCGATGACGAGGTAGCGATCCGGGTGCGACGAGCGCAGTGAATCGATCAGCGCGCGCATGCGATATGTGGAAAAATATTCGACGCCCGGTTCGCGCGACTTGCCCGCGGGCACGAGGCGCACGCGCGGCACGCCGGTATCGTAGAAAATGTGATGCGCTTCGCGCCCGGGGCGCTCCAGATGATCAATGAGTCCGCCGTGCACGGCATCGACGCCGAATGCGACGTGCTGGCTCGGCCGCGGCAAGCTGCAGTCGATCAGCAGCGCGGATTTGGTCTCGTCGAATGCGAACGCCATCGCCAGATGGCGCGCAACGAAGCTGCCGCCCGAGCCTGCGCTGACGGGCACGACGAGCGTGACGAAGTTTTTCCCGTCGGCGAGCGCCAGCAGGCGCGTGCGGATTTCGCGAAACGAGTCGGCCTGCGGATGATGCACCGTGTGCCGCCCGCCTCCACCGGAAAAATCCGCGCGCGGCGGCGGCAGCAGCTGCGGCCGCGCCGGTGTGGCACCCTCGATGCGCGGCGTCGAATGCAGGGCCGCAAAGCCGCGAAAACCGCTCTTGACTGAGTAGCTCATGATGCTGACGTCCACATGATGGCAAGCACGAATGCGTAGATCGCTGCGACGACGAGCACCACGACCACGAGGAAACGGTCGTGCGCGCGCGAGCGCGTGCGCTGCGGGCCGCTCGCGTAGTCGGGCAGCGTGGCGAGCACCGGCAATCCGGTGATCTGTTCGAGCTGGTGCGCCGAACGCACGCGAGGATCCCAGCGCAGCAAGCCGTATAGCAATGCCAGTGGCAGCGCGATGCCCAGGCCGATTCCGGCGAGGCCAAAATGGACGAAACGCAACCCGAGCGGCCGCAGCGGCAGCGTCGCCGGTTCCTGGATATCGAAAGTCAGACCACGGTGTTCGGCATCGAGATTCATCGATACGCGCGCGTTCTCGCGGCGCTTGAGCAGATCCTGATAGATGTCGCGGTTGACCTCATAGTCGCGCTGCAGCTCCGACGCCGTGTTGGCCGAATCGGCGATGCGCCGGCTGCGATCGAGTTCCGTCTGCAGCAGCGACTCGCTCACGTTCATGCGTGCCTGCGCCGCGGCCGCATTGCGCCGGATCTCGGCCAGACGCGTGCGCAATTCGGTGTGCACCGGATTGATGCGCACGCTGTCGTCCAATCCCTCCGTGCCGGCCGATTGGCGCAATGCGCGTCGCTGTTCCGCGCGCCCGGACAATTCGCGCAGATCCTGCATCTGGTGGCGCACGCGAACGACGTCGGGGTGCTGGTCGGTGTCGTTGAGCAGCAGCTGGTCGAGCTGGCCCTGCAAGTCCGCCATGCGGCCGCGGTACATTGCCTCGCGCGTCTGCACGGTGGCGTACGCCGATTCGCCGGACAATTCGTGCAGCAGCGCGGCTTCCTTCGAGCGCTGTTCGGTCAGATCCATGCGCGCGGCTTCGATCTGCGTGCGCAATCCGCTGATGCGCGCATTGGTGTCGGTTTCCGCGCCGGGCCGCGCGTCGTCGTTGCTGGCGCGGAACGCCTTGAGCTTGTCTTCGGCATCGGTCAGCTTGATCCGGTAATCGTCCACCTGGCTGTTGATGAACTCGTACGCGTCGTGGCTCTCGCGCTCTTTTGCGGCGAGACTCTCCTGGATGAACAGTTCGGCGAGGCGGCGCGTCACGGCAAATGCGCGTTCCGGTTTGGAATCGCTGTAATCGATGCGGATCAGGTTCTCGCGCAAGTTCGACACGCTCGTTCGGTTCTTGATTTCCTCGATGAGGCGCTCCTGCTGCAGCGCATTGGGTTTCGAATCCATCCAGCCGCCGCTGCGCAAGATGTCTTCCATGATTTTGTGACTGAAAATGACCTCGCGTGCGATCGCGGCGCGATCGGCATTGCCGGTAGCGACGGCGCGGCCTTCCATCAGCGGCTTTATGATGTTGCTTTCCTGCACGAGAATCGTCGTCGACGCCGAGTATTTCTTCGGCCACAGCAAGCCGGCGACGAGCCCGGCGAGCGCGATGAACGCGAACAGCAACACCAGCGAAGTGCGCCGTCGCCGCGCTTCCATCCAGAGAATATGCGGGACCTCGCTGCGGAGAATCAATTCACCACTCATGATCTATCCTTTAAAAAGCGCGTTCCGGCACAGCGATGATGTCGCCGGGCTGGACGGGAAAATTCGTCGCCAGTTCCCCCTTTTTCATGATCTTGCCGAGACGTATGTCGAACGTGCGCGTGCCGCCGCCGTCCTTGCGATAAAGCTCGGTGCGATCCGCCGAAGCGAATTCGGTCAGGCCTCCGGCCGCCAGCACCGCGTCGAGCACGGTCATGCCCTGACGGTAGGTGACCGATACCGGTTGCCGCACGGCGCCGGTCACGCGTACGCGCGAGAGGTATTCGTTGCTGCGCAGGTCGGTGAGAATCACGGCCACCTGCGGGTCGCGGATGAATGTCTCCAGTCGCTGCTTCACGTCGGCGGCGACTTCTTCGGCCGTGCGTCCGCCCGCGGGCACGTCGCCGACCAGCGGCAAGGAAATTTTTCCGTCGGGTCGCACCGGCACCGTGGCGCTGAGTTCCGGATTGCGCCATACCGATACCTGCACGCGGTCGTCGACGCCGATTCGGTAGGTCTGCACCGGCAGCGGCGATGCGCTCGGTGGCGGAGGCACCGCATCGGCAGCGGCAACCACATCGCAGCAGAGCAGCAATAACAATGAAGCCAATACATCTCGGATTGCGTTCATGGTGTGTCGATAATTGGGATGGAAGGAAACGCGCAACGAGGTGTCTTCATCGCGCCACTCCGAAAAAGTTCGCATGCCACGCAAGCCAATTGCATGCCACGCGGATGAACGTTAACGAAACCGTAGCCTTAACCAATTCAAGTGCGCCTGTTTGCATCTTGCAGATGTTCTACGTGCGCGCACCTGTCGATTTCGGTGCGATGGGGCACCGAGCATTCACGATCGCGCAGATCGCGCGAGTGTTATCCGCGTCAACGTGATATTTGCATGCGTTCGTGAAATTTTTTCGCCAGGTATGCCGTGCTGTGGAAGCAAATTGCGCGCTGCCTGCGCTGGCATGAGAAGTGAAAGCCGTGCAGCAAACTCTTTTTTTCCGCGGGAAGCACACATGGCAACGGTAATGGAAAAGTATACATATTATTCAGGAATGTCGGCCGTGGCGGCTGCCCCGCTGCGCGCGCCAGGCAAGCCGGTATCCAACCCCCTGGAAAACCGCCTGCTCGCCGCATTGCCCGACGCCGAACGCGCGCGTCTGCTGCCGCACCTGGAGCACATCGATTTGCCGCTCGGCAAGGTTCTGTTCGAGTGCGGAGGCAGTTCCGCCTATGTGTACTTCCCGACCACCGCCATCGTTTCGCTGATGCACTTGCTGAATGACGGCGCGTCCGCCGAGATCGCCGCGGCGGGCCGCGACGGCGTCGTCGGCTTCGCGCATCTGATGGGCGGCGGCGCGACGCCAAGTCGCGCGGTCGTGCAATGCGCCGGCGAAGGTTTCCGGTTGAAATCGCATTTCGTCACCGAGGAAGTCGGCCGCGCCGGCCCGATCCTGAACCTGCTGTTGCGCTACACGCAGGCGCTGATCACGCAGACCGCGCAGACGGCCGTCTGCAATCGGCACCACTGTCTCGACCAGCAGTTGTGCCGCTGGCTGCTGCTGACGCTCGATCGCCTGAGTGGCAATGAAATCACGATGACGCAGGAATTGATCGCGAGTCTGCTCGGCGTGCGCCGCGAAGGCGTAACCGCGGCGGCAGGACGACTGCAGGCGGCCGGGCTGATCCGTTACCGGCGCGGGCGTATCTGCGTGCTCGACCGGGCAGGCCTCGAGCAGCGCGCGTGCGAGTGCTATGCGGTCGTGCGCAACGAATACGAACGCCTGCTGCCGTCGCCGCAGGATTCCTCAATCGCCGGCAGGATCCTTAATCTGCGCGTTGCCGCACAGTCGCAGCGTATACTGCGTCTTTCGCGCAACGCGGAGAAGGCATGCAGCTGGGAATAGTCGTCAGGAAGCCTTAGCGCGGTGCGTGCGCTTCGACTCGATTCCGCCCAGCAGTGCGTACCACGACTTGACGAACGCATCGACACCATCGCGCTGCAGTTTCAGCGCAAGCGCTTCCAGGTCGATGTGCGCATAAGTGAATTCGGCGAGCACGCGGTCGGCGTCGCCGCCGTCGCGCGCCAGCGCCGTCGGCGCCTTGCCGTGATCGGCGAACGCGCGCAGCGTCTTGTCCGGAATCGTGTTGATCGTCATCGGCGCCGCGAGCGCATCGACGTACAGCGTGTCGGGCGCACCCGGATCCTTGGTGCCGGTGCTGCCCCACAAGAGTTTTTGCGGGCGCACACCCTTGCGTACCAGCGCCTGTACGCGCGGCGAGTCGAGCAGATCGCGATAGGCACGATACGTGCGCTTGGCCATTGCGATACCGAGGCGATTGCGCTGTGAAGCCGACACCTGATCGTTCACCGCGACGTCCCAGCGGCTGACGAACAGCGATGCCACGCTGTCGACGCGCGGATCGAGGTCCGCCTTGATGCGCCGTTCAATGCCGCGCATCCACGCTTCGGCGGCAACGCGATACTGCTCGCGCGAAAACAACAGGGTCACATTGATCGGAATGCCCGCGAACAGCGATTCCTCGATCGCGCGCGCGCCGGCCGGCGTGCCGGGAATCTTGATGAAGAAGTTGCGGCGACCGGTGCGGCGATGCAAGTCGGCCACCGACGCAATCGTGCCGGCCGTATCGTCGGCCAGCAGCGGCGAAACTTCCAGCGATACCCAGCCGTCCGCGCCGTGACTGGCGCGGTGCGACGGCGCAAACATCTTCGCTGCGCGTTGCAGATCCTGCAGCGCCAGCTGCAGGTACACGCCCTCCGCGGAGTTTTCCGTGCTGTTGCGAATGGCGTCGTCGTAGGCACTGCCGTCGACGATCGCTTTTTCGAAGATGCTCGGATTCGAAGTCAAGCCGCTGACGTGGAAATCGTGAATGTAATGCGCGAGCGTGCCATCGTCGAGCAGCGAGCGACTGATGTTGTCGAGCCACAGCGCCTGGCCGAGGTCCACCAACTCGCGGGTGTGATTCACGGGCAATCGAGTTACCATTTTGTTCGCCTGATTCGCTCACCGCCAATTCAGCATACGGCGTGCCACATAAGCTCATGGCCACTCCCGTCAACACTTCAGCGCCGCCGCCAGAAAGTCTGCTTTCACGTCTGTTCAGCGATCCACTGGTGCACGCCCTGGGCAAGATCGCATTCGCACTGCTGCTGCTGCTGCTCGGCGTGCGCATCGGCCGTTGGTTGGCGAATCTGGAGCGTCGCGTGTTGCTGCGCGCGCACGTGGACACGATCCTCGCCGAATTCCTGCGCAACGTCACTTATGCGGCGTGCTTCGTGCTGTTGCTGATCAGTGCGCTCGAACTGTCGGGCTTTCCAACGACGACGCTGCTGACCGTCGTCGGCACGGCCGGTATCGCCATCGGGCTCGCGCTGAAGGATTCGCTGGCGCACATTGCCGCCGGAGTCGTGCTCATCGTGCTGCGCCCGTTCCGCGTCGGCGACCGTGTCAACATCGCCAGCCAGGAAGGCGTCGTCGACGGCGTCTTCATATTTCAGACGCGCCTGCACGCGGCCGACAATCGCGATATCGTGCTGATGAACGGCGCGGTCATCGCCGCCCCGATCATCAATTATTCACTGCGCGCGAAGCGGCGTGTCGACATCACTTTGCTGCTGAGCGCGGACGTCGATCCGCGCAAGGCGCTCACCCTCGCGCGCGAGACCATTGCCAAGGACGCGCGCATCGACCAGGAGCCGGCACCATCGGTTGCCATCGCACAAATCAACGAGCACGGCGTCACGCTCGTGGTCAACGTATGGGGCAAGACCGAGGACGCCGATGCGCTGCGCGCCGACTTGCTGCTGCATCTGCACGAAGCGATCAGCGCGCATGCTGCCGCACCGGCGCGTTAGCGATTCGCTGCCGCGCAAAATGCCCTGGCGCGTTCGCAGCGCCGTGCATCGTGCACTCGTCATCGACCGCCGCACGAGGATTTCCGCACCGCGGCGCCGTGGCACGGAATTTGGTGCTCGTTGCTCCCAAGTCGAAAGATTTTTGAGCGAGGTGAACGATGAAGACCGACACGGCAACCCTGAACGACCTTATTGAAGTTCTCGAGGACGGGAAGAAATTCTATGAAGAGGCCAGCACCAAAGTGACGCGCACGGATCTGCGCGCGCTGTTCGGCCGCATGGCGACGACCAAGGGCGCGATCGTCAGCGATCTGAAGACCGCCGTGGTCGCGCGCGGAGACCAGCCTTCCACGCAAGGCAGCTTCGCCGGCTCCATCCGCAAAATGTATTCGGAGATGCACGCCCGGCTGAGCAGCGACAAGAACTACGCGTACATCGCCGACCTCGAGCAGTTCGAAGACCGCATCCTGCATGCGTTCCAGGACGCCGCGCAAAAATCCGACGACGCGGGCGTGCGCACCATCGCGCAACGTTACATGCCGGAAATCAGTCGCGATCACGCGCAGATGCGCGATCTCAAACACGCAAAGGCGGCCTGAGGCGTAACGATCGACCCGGGGCGTGACCCATGAGCCGGAGACGCAAGTGAACGCTTCTCCGGCTCATGATTTTCCGCCGACCGGCGCGTGCGCAAGGATGCGTGCGTGAATGCCGCGAACGGCGAAGACGATCCCACGATCCATGAACTGCGCTGGATCCGGCGCCTGCTCGCGGCGCTTTTGTGCATCGTCGTTTTGTATGTCGCGGTGGTCGGCGCCGCCGTGTTCATCCCGATTTTGCTCGCCACGTTGCTGAGCGTGGTGTTTGCACCGGCCGTGCGCGCATTGTGCCGGTGGCATATGCCGCGCTCGCTGGCCTCCGCCCTGGTCGTTCTGGTGACGATTGGCTGCCTCGGCGCTCTGATCGCAAGCCTGGTCAGTCCCGCACGCGACTGGATCGCGCGAGTTCCGAAAACGCTCGATCGGCTCGGTCAGGCCGCACATGAACTGTTGCGGCGTCCGCTGCAAGCCGCTTCTCAGGCAACGCAAGCGTGGTCGGATCTCACGGATCCGCACAGCGGGGCGCAAGCGGTGCGTGTCGTCGAAGCGCCAGGGCCCGGCGCGTTGTGGCAAGTGCTCAGCGCCGCTCCGGGCATCCTGATCAGCACGATCGCCACGTTGCTGCTGGTATACATTTTCCTGCGCTACGGCGACTCGCTTCTGCTCAAGTCGGTGCAGCTCGCTCCGCAGTGGCGCCTGAAACGCGAGATCGTCGAAGCCACGCGCCGCGCGCAACATGAACTCTCGCGCTACATGCTGACGATCAGCGCGATCAACTTCGCGCTCGGCGCGGCGGTCGCGGCCGGACTGTGGCTGCTCGGCATGGCCAATCCGTTGTTGTGGGGTGGCATCGCCGCGCTGTTCAATTTCGCGCCTTACATCGGCCCGCTGCTGGCGCTGTTCGTTCTCACCGTGGCCGGTTTCGGCGAGGCGCAATCGCCGCTCGCGGCGCTCGCGGTACCCGGCGTGTTCCTAGCGCTGCACATCATCGAAAGCTGGATTTTCACGCCGCTGTTCGTCGGCCGGCGTCTGGCGCTCGATCCCGTTGTCGTGTTCGTCGCGCTGCTCGCGCTCGGCGCAATGTGGGGCGTGGCCGGGCTGCTGCTGGCGATGCCGCTGCTGACCTGCGTGAAGATCATCGCCGAACACGTGCCGCAATTCGCGGCGTTGGCGCAGCTGCTCAGCCGCAATCAGGGGACCTTGGTGTACTCGCAAAGTCCAAGCGTGGCGTCGGAAATATCCGAATAATTGGCGCTCGTGCATTTCCACTCCACGGCGAAATCGTCACTGTTCTTCGGCATGCTCGGAGTCAGCACGATGACGCCGCCGTCGTCACCGGAGCTGGCGGTCAGCGTCACGTTGACGATCCCGCCTTGACTGATCGCGACCTGACGCACATCGGGATTCTTGTAGATATCCGGCGGTTGCAAGCCGGCTTCCAGATTGCTCGAGGGGAAATCGTCATGGTGGCGACGGTACGATTCCACAGCCTCCTTGAACGGCGCGGCCGTGGTCAAGGCCTTATTGATCGCCAGATAGTGCCGCTGCTTGTCTGCGGCGCTCGGTGTTTCCACTGGCGCAGCTCTCGCCGCCGCAAACGCCAACAGCAGCGCTGCTGGCAGGAAAACCGCACGAACGCTGGCATTCATGAGCGATCCTCGCGTCATCCTTTGCCCAGCTGCTCGCAAGCTGCATGCCAGCAATGCAGCGGGGGCATCGTCAGCGCGCGGGCTTCGTGCAACGCGCAACATGACTTCAAGCGCGAGTTGCAGGTTGCACGCATTGCGCCGGTGCGTTTGCGGCCCACGCACGGTGCCAGCATCGAAATGTCTGTTGGCATATTGTTTGTAGCAATGCCCGCGCAGCGCGCGCTGGATAATGCGCGCTGTTTCACTTCGGTCACTGGAGGATAAGCCGCATGAAAAACCTACTTGCAAGCATGCTCGGGCTCGCGCTGTTCGCCGTCGGCGCCGCACAGGCCACCGACAATCCGAACGCACGGACGCCGGCGACGACTTCGAACCCGCCGAGCAGCAGCCGTGCAGTCGCCAACGATCAATCGTCACAGCCCGGCTCGGACGGCTGGATCACGACGAAAGTCAAGGCGCAGCTGATGACGACCAAAGACATTCCGTCGACCGACATCAGCGTGACGACGACCAACGGCGTGGTGACGCTTTCCGGCGTGCTCGACAGCAAGGCGCAGGTGCAGAAATCCGTCGCGGTCGCCAAGGCCGTCAAGGGCGTGCACCGCGTCGATTCGTCGGCGCTGACGTCGCGCAACTGAAATATCCGCAGCAAAGGAGTGCTCGCGATGAATACGGATCGCATAGCCGGCCAGTGGAAGCAGTTGTCGGGCAGGATCAAACAGCAGTGGGGCAAGCTCACCGAAGACGATTTGAAATTCACTGAAGGCGGCAGCGAATATCTCGCCGGGAAAATCCAGGAGCGTTATGGCATCGCGCGGGAAGCGGCCGAGCAACAGGTCCGCGATTTCCAGAAACATTTGTGAGTGCGGCCGGCGTAGCCATCGTGGAGGCTGCGCCGGTCCTTATTTTGCAACGCTTCCGCCGCGCGAGCGGGTGATTTGCAATAAAAACTTTCCTGCTGACGTGCTGTGCGCGAGATCGCGGAACGCGCATCGATGTGGCACGCACGTTGCGATATTTCAGCGGGCTTTGCCCGCCCATGCCAAGGAGATGAGGATATGAAAGGACGACTGTTAGCCATTTTTTCGGCCGCGGCGATACTGAATCTGGCCGGCTGCACGCAAGCTCCGGATCAGGCGCAGGTGCAGAAGGATGTCGAGAAGGCGCAGGCCGAGGGACAGAAGAAAATCGCCGATGCCCAGGCCAAGCTCCAACAGGTGACCGCGGAAAATCGCAAGGACATCGTCGACGCCCGAGTGGACAATTCCGCGCCGGCGACGAACGGCACGACCCCGTCGACGACGGCCGAGCCGGGCACCGCGGCGAACACCGCCAACAAGGACGTGGCCGACGCGCAGCAAAAGGCTGCGAAGAAGACCGCGGACGCGCAATACGACGTGGACAAGGCCAGTGCCGAGGCCAAATACGATGTCTCGGTCGCGCGCTGCAAAGGACAGACGGGCGATGCGGCCAAATCGTGCAAGGACAACGCGAAGAGCACGTACGATTCGGAGATCAATCAGGCCAAGGCGAAGAACAACAGTGCCAACCAGCGTGGTTGAGTTGTCCAGAACACCGACCATTCGGGACCCGCGCGCACAAGGATTCGTGCAGACCGACGTTGTCAGCAACGGCGAGCGATGGCAAGCTTCAGGACCACGCGGCAGCTGTCCGCCGATCCTGCAAAACGCTGCCATGCCCAAATCGCGCGGCATCCCGGATATTCCCGATCACCTGGAACTCGGCGAATTCGTGCGCGGCCTCGCGCACGACATCGCCAATCCGCTCAACGCGATGGCGATGAACGCCGAGTTGACCAAGGTGCTGCTCGAACGCGGCGACGCCGCTGGTGCGCGCGAGGTGATGCAGCGCCTGCTGGCCGACTGTGCGCGTTGCGGCCGGCTCATACAGAGCTTCCAGCGCTTCGGCGGCGCGTTGCAGGCGAGCGCGCACGAGCGCGTGACGGTCGCCAGTCTGTTGCAGGATTCGATTACGCAGATGCAGGGCGAACTGCCCGATTCCGGTTTGGAATTCCATGTCGACGGCGCGACGGACGCACAGCTGAACGTCGATGCTCCCGCGTTCGTGCGTGCCGTCGCCGGCGTTCTGCGCAACGCCGCCGAAGCCGGCGCGACGACGGTGGATCTGCACGCCGCGATGCAAACAGATCACATCGTGATCAGCATTGCCGACAATGGCAGCGGCATTGAAGCACGCTGGCTGCCACGCGTGAGCGAGCCATTCTTTTCAACGCGGCGCACGCATGGCGCAAGTGGCCTCGGGCTGACACTGGCGCAGGAAATCGTGCGCCGGCATGGGGGAAGCATGGAAATCTCCTCCGTGCAGGGCACGGGCACGACGGTGACGCTGCGGCTGCCCGCATCCTGAACCGCCTTGGCACGACGGCTGCTTGGCGGGAAACATCCCTAGCCATGGTGCTGACATGCTCACTCCCGACCGCATCAACGAAATCCGCCAGCACACCGGCGTCTCCGCCATCGACGCGATCCACGCGCTCGCCACCGCCTCGGGCGATGTCAAACGCGCCATCGACGACTTGAACAGCCCCACGCGCTCGGGCAATCGCGCAATCATCGCCTCCACGCGCGACACTGCGCAGCGTATCGCGAGCGCGCTGGTCGATGCCGGCGTCTGGTTCGAATGCGAACTCACCGCCGAAGCCCACTGGCGTTTTTCGGTTGCGCTCGGCGCTTATGCGAAACTGCTTGCGGTGAGTGGTGCGACGCACGGGGAAGCCGTCGCGGCGTAGCGGACGCGTTAATCCACCAATGATCGCAACGTCTTGCGCAGTTCTTCCGCGCCGAATGGTTTGAGCAGCAACGCATCCGGCCTTGCATGGCCGGCATCCTCCTGCAGTGGCATCGCAGCGGTCGAGCTGATCAGCGGCATCTGCGGATAGCGCCGGCGCAATTGCGCGAGCAGCGGCGAAGAAGGACTGTTGTCGACGAGATAGTCGACGATTGCCACGGCGTACGGGCCGCCGTCGATCGCGCTGAGCGCCTGCTCGTGATCCTGCGCGACAACCAGTTCGTAGCCCATATCCTCGAGCATGTAGCGCAGCGCCAGCACCAGGCTCGGGTCGTCCTCGATCAGCAGGATTTTCTTGCGTTCCATTCCAACCCCTCGCGCGGCATGCGCACGCGTCTAGATTAGAATCTCCTCGATCACTTTTCCAGAAAAGCGTCCGCATGCGCGCAACTTGCATCGCGCACATGCGACGCACCGCACCAGCGGTTGCTCAGATGCGACCGAGCAGGAACAAGATCAGCACGATGACGAGGACCAGGCCCAACCCGCCCGCCGGGTAGTAGCCCCAACCGGAGCTGTACGGCCACGTCGGCAATGCGCCGAGCAACAAGAGAACGACGATGATCAGTACGATCGTACCAACTGACATTGCTAGCTCCTTCTAATCCGCGCACAACGCGCGGTTTCCAGTTCGTTGCCTTCTACAAAGTGGCAATGCCCATGCCAAGCAGAAAACCGGGGCGCGCAACAACATCGTGTAGTGCGAATTGCGCGATCACCGCAGCGCACCTTTGCGACTTGCACGAGAGACGGCTTGTTTCACACGCGCGCGGGTGATCGCAGACAGCGCAACCGCCCGCACGAGTGCGGCCGACAGTTGGGCGCCCGCGCGAACGAGCGAGCGCCAGCGCATCGCAAAGGACATTCCGGCGATACCGCCGCCGACGATGCCAAGCGCCACGCGATGCCGGTATGCTCGCGCACGCCACACCGCAACGGTTTCGGCGATCGCCCGCGACAGCCGTTCGAGCTGTTCGCCGCGTTCGGAAAGACGCTCAGCGAGCTGCGCTGGCGCGATCAGTTTCATGCAGACGTTGCATCAGATGACGCAAGGCGCGGCGGCTGCGCGGCAAGCTCAGATTCCGCCACCAGGCGCGCATCGCCAGCAGCAAGGCGACCAGAACGATGAAATTGAGCAGCAACGTCAGCGCGATCGCGCTGGCCCAATCGGCCAGCCAGCGCTCGAGCAAAGCTGCCGTCAGCACGTTGCCGGTGACGACGATGCCGAACACGAGGAAGCACGTCCACACCGCGGCGAGCAGCAGCCGATTGACGCACACGCGCGCCAGTTGCGCCTCGCCGGCGAACAATTCGCTCCAGGCGCGTACGTAGTCGCCCGTGTAATGCGCCAGATCGCCGAGTCCATGCGCGACGCCGGCACCGAGCGCAGGCTGCTCCGGCGCGGCGTTCACATCACCGCCGCAGCACGCGCGCCAGCGTGATTCCGGCGAGGAAGGCGAACCCGCAGGCTGCCAGCGGATGCAGCCGTACGTGGTGGCTCGTCACATCGCCGATTTCCTTGGCGCTGGTCAGGAAATCCTCGTATCCCTGGAACAGCCTGGATTCGATTTCGGCGAACCGCGCCGCTGCGCCCTCGCCGTCGCCAGGCAGTGTTTCCGCGTTGCTGGCTTCCGTTCTTTCGCTATCGGCATCCACATTGATCTCCTAGGAATCCAGATCCTCGGGTTTCAGCTTGCGCTCGCGCCGCACGCGTTCGCGCACGCTGCGTTCGCGTACCTCGCGGTCATGACCGATCGCACGCAGCGTGTCGAAATCGTCGTCGCTGAGATTGCGCCAGTTGTAGAGCGTGTGATTCCGAACCGCCGTCCAATATTGTTCACCGTGAAACTTGCTCATGTGTCTCTCTCGAAGGGGTGGCGAGCGCCGCGCCACGCGCCAGTAACGGTTGCGTGGCTTTGTGTTGTCCCGGCACTCCAGCTGGGCTATCAACCGTCGTGCCAAGCGCCGCGGCGGCGGCGTTGCGTCTTTCGAAGGCCATCACAGTCGCGCGCAGCTTGCAGGCTGCATGATGAACCCGGCGCCACCCGTGCACCGCGCCATTACGCGGGCTTAACCTTTTCCATTGTGTAGTGCACGATTCTTGCAGCGCGGCGCTTCCAAGTAGCCGCGCGGAGTCCGTTCCGTGCGGTGCCGTGTCCGCTAACGTTCGAGGATGATGGAAAATGCACAGTGCCGTTGCTAGGGAAATGCCCAAGGACACCACGCGTATGGTCGAGTCCACGGATGCCAGATCGCGCATTCTGCTGATTGACGACGAGCAGAACATTCTGCGCACGTTTCGTTACTGCCTCGAGGACGCCGGTCATCGCGTCGCCACGGCGACGGATCCGGAGCAGGCCGAGCAGATCGTGCAGAGTGACGTATTCGATGTGTGTTTCCTCGACCTGCGTCTCGGCAACGTGTCCGGTCTCGACCTGCTGCCGAAGCTGCGCCAATACGCGCCGTGGATGCGCGTCGTCATCGTCACCGCGCACTCTTCGATCGACAGCGCGCTGGAAGCCATGCGTGCCGGCGCAGTCGATTACCTCGTCAAGCCCTGCTCGCCCGACCAGCTGCGCATGGCGGCGACCAAGCAGGTGCAGGCGCGGCGCCTCGAACAGCGTGTGGAACTGCTGGAGAAGGACGACAGCGCGCTCCCCGCCACGGAGCTCGAGAGCGAAAGTCCGGCGATGAAGATGGTGTTGCAGACGTTGCGCCAGGTCGCCGACACCGACGCTACCGTGCTGCTGCTCGGCGAAAGCGGCACCGGCAAAGGCATGGCGGCCCGCGCGATCCATCGCGCCAGCCCGCGCGCGAACGCGAATTTTGCCACCGTAAGCTGCCCTTCCCTTTCCGCCGAGTTGCTGGAAAGCGAATTGTTCGGCCACAAAAAAGGCGCGTTCACCGGCGCCGTCGAAAACAAGCTCGGCCGCGTCGACCAGGCCGAAGGCGGCACGCTGTTCCTCGATGAAGTCGGCGATGTGCCGCTGGCGTTGCAGCCGAAACTGTTGCGCTTCATCCACGATCGCGAGTACGAACGCGTCGGTGATCCGGTCACCCGCCGCGCCAACGTGCGTATCGTTGCGGCGACCAATCGCGATCTGAAGGAAATGGTGAAGAACGGACTGTTCCGCGAGGATCTTTTGTACCGCGTCAATGTGATCACGGTCCACATGCCGGCGCTCAGGGAACGCCTCGAAGATCTGCCCGTGCTGGCGGAACGCTTCTTGCTGCGCTACGCGGCGAATTATCGTCGGCCCGCTCGCGCGTACACGCCGGCGGCGATCGAGGCGATCCGTGCGTACGGGTGGCCGGGCAATATCCGCGAGCTGCAGAACGTGATCGAACGCGCCGTGATTCTGTGTTCGAGCGAGGAGATCGACGTCGATCTTCTGTCGATAGCGGACTCCGCCGAACGCAAGGCGCGGCCGCGCATCGGCGATCCGCTGAGCCTGGAAGAGGTCGAGCGCTCGCACATCCGCGGCGTCATGGCGAACAGCCCTTCGTTGGATGCTGCGGCGAAAACCCTGGGTATCGACGTGTCGACCCTGTATCGGAAACGCAAGGAATACGGGTTGTAAGGACAAAGAATTGTAGTGAGCAGCATTCGAAAACGACGTACACCGGCGGTACGCAAGCCGATTGCGGGCGAGCAGAGCCGGATCGCAGCAATACTTGGCAGTGTCCAGGACGGACTCGTGATCCTCGACGACGAGGGCAATATCGAGTCGATGAATGGTGTTGCCGAGCGGCAGCTTGGCATCAGCTCCGCGCAAGCCTCCGGACAGTCGCTGGCTACATTGGGCGTGCCCACCGTCAGCGATGCCGTGCATGCCGTACTGCACGGCGAGGATGCGCACGGACCCGTCGAGGTGCATGTTCATCACGACGGTGACGCTTCCATACTGGCTTGCTCGATGCAAATGTTCTCGGCCGGCGTCGATCATCGGCGCGGGATCGCGCTTGCGCTGCGCGATGTCACTGTGCAGCGCGAATTCGACAAGATGTGCGGCGAATTCGTCTTGCGCGCATCGCACGAATTGCGCACGCCGATCGCGAGCGTCCGCATGGGGCTGGGCCTGCTCGGCGAAAAGCTCGATTTCCCGGAAGGCTCACGCGACCGCGAGCTCTACGACACCGTGCAGCACGAACTCACGCGCATGGTGGATCTGCTCAGCGATCTGCTCGATCTGTCGCGCTTGCGCATGGGCGAGCGCATGGAGTTCGTGCAGATGGATATCGCGGACGTGCTCGGCGACGTCCATCAACGTTTCGCTGCGGCGGCCGAAAAAGCGCAGATCCAGTGGACGACCGACATCGAAACCGGTTTGCCGATGCTGCCGATCAGCCGGGAGGCAATCGATCGCGTCTGCAACAACCTCGTGAACAACGCGATGAGCCATACGCCGGTCGGTGGCCATGTCACGCTGGGTGCCCGACGCGAACGGGCCAACGTGGTGATCACGATTTCCGACAATGGCCTCGGCATTTCACAGGCACGCCAGAGCGTCGCGTTCGAACCGTTCGCGCATGCCGCCAAGCCGATAGGCGCAGGGCTCGGCCTGGCGATCTGTCGCGAGATCGTGCACCGCCATGGCGGCGAAATCGAAATCCATTCGCGGCCGCGCCACGGCACGCGCTTTACGATCACGCTGCCGGTGGTGAATGCCGAAATCGCGCCCGCGCGCGGCCCGCGCTGATCACGGCGCGGGCGCGGCAATCGCTCGGATTTTCAGTGTACGCGAGCGGCGCGCGTCGCCGCGCGGGTGCCGCGTGCCGCCGCCCGGCCGGTCTTGCGCGCGCTTGCCGACACCTTCGAGGCCGCACTACGCGCGCGACCTGCCGCGCGACGTCGCCAGCTGCGCAGACGGCTGGCCGCAAACAGACAGGCCCCGGCGACAAGCGAAATCACCACATAGCGGTTCGCAAGCATCCGCACCGTTTTCGGGGGATGCCGCATCAGTGCACGCGCTTTGTCGCTCGCTTCGTGATAACCGCTCTGGAGGCCGCTTTGAAGGCTTTCAACATAAGGAACGATTGCGGCACGCGAGTCGCGCAACGGAGCAAGAACCTTATCCAGCGTTTGCATTGCCATTCTCCAATCGGTTAGCCCTGTGAGATTTTGACCGCACGCTTGGACGTTCGCTCCCCGCGTTCAGTGTTCCAATCAGCTGGGATTAATGCAGCCGCATGCGCCTTTTGGCCGCGAGTACCTCGGCCAGGATGACCGAATACGCCACCGTCAGCACGACGGCTGGCACAGCGACAATCCATGTGATCAAGGTCATTGCCATCTCCCTAGCGAATGGCCCGGTAGCCGCCGGGCACTCCATTCGGACTCTGCACAATCTGCCACAACTGGTTGCGCCGGGCGCGGAATACCGCCGCTGACGCTGACAGGTAGAACCGCCACATGCGGTAGAATCTTTCGTCGTAGGCCGCGCGCAGACGCGGCCACGCGCGTTCGAAATTGCTGCGCCACGCCATCAGCGTCGGATCGTAATCGGCGCCGAAGTTCTGCCAGTCCTCGATGACAAACAACCCCTCGCAGGCCGCACCGATCTGGGCCGCGGACGGCAGCATCGAATTCGGAAAAATGTACTTGGCGATCCACGGATCGGCATGATTCGTCGACGTGTTGCTGCCGATGCAGTGCAGCAACGCCAGGCCATCGTCCGCGAGGCAATGCCGCACGATCTGGAAATAGGTCGCGTAGTTCTTCATGCCGACGTGTTCGAACATGCCGATCGACAGCACGCGGTCGAAGCGCTCGTTGACGTCGCGGTAATCCTGCACACGGATTTCGATCGGCAGACCTTGACACAGATCCAGAGCGAACTGCGCCTGTTCCTGTGACACGGTCACGCCGACGCCGCTGACGCCGTAGTTCTCCGCGGCGTATTTCAGGGTCTCGCCCCAACCGCAGCCGATGTCGAGCACGCGCATTCCCGGCTGCAGGCCGAGCTTGCGGCAGATCAGGTCGAGCTTTGCCAGTTGCGCGTCGTCCAGATTGTCGGCGTTTTTCCAGTACGCGCAGCTGTAGACCAGGCGTTGGCCGAGCATGGCGCGGAACAGGTCGTTGCCCAGATCGTAGTGCGCCTTGCCGATCTCGAACGCGCGGCGGCCGCGCTGCAGGTTCAGCAACGTCGAGCGCAGATACAGCGCGGTGTCTTCGAGATTGCCGATCTGTTCGTCGATGTGCGCGCGCAGCAACCGGTAGAGAAACTCGTCGAGGTCATCGGCGTCCCACCAGCCGTCCATGTAGGCTTCGCCAAGACCCAGTGAGCCGTGCGCGATCGCACGCGCATACAGGCGTCCATCGCGCACCTGCATGTCCGAAGGCAGGTCGCCATCGATGTGGACGCCGGTTCCGTCCAGCAAGGTTTCCACACGTTTGCGCGCAGCTGCCAAAGTCATGCCGGCCGCTCTGCAATCGTTGTGCCGCAACGGCGGCGCGCAGGAATATGTTGCGCTCGCCTGCGCATGTCGGAAGCGGCCGCTGTGTGACGTCGGCCTCGGCCGGCTCGGACACGACGCAATTCCATCCGTGCTGGCAGATCGCCGACATTGCGCCTGCCGCGCCGGGTACTTTGCAACGCAGATCCCGTTCAAAGACCAGTCAAGCGGCCCGCGTACACTCTGATTCGTATGAACAACAAGAAACTGTTTACGCGTGCAACCGAGTGGGCGGCGCGCAGCAGCGGGCATCCGATAGCGACCTGCCTGGCGTTCCTCATCATCGTGGCGTGGGCCTGCAGCGGGCCGTTGTTCCACTACAGCGACACCTGGCAGCTCGTGATCAACACGGTGACGACGCTGGTGACGTTCCTCATGGTCTTCCTGATCCAGGGCTCGCAGAACCGCGATACCGCCGCGCTGCAGATCAAGCTCGACGAAATCATCCGCGTCATCAGCAAAGCCGACAATTCGCTGCTGAGCCTCGAACAACTCGATGAACCCGAACTTGATCGCATTCGTGCGCGCTACGACAAGCTTGCGCAGCGCGCGCGCGCATCGAGCCAGCGTCGGGAGGACGACACGTGACGGCTGCAAAACCCGCCAAGCGACTTGCCGACGCACGCGCGCATGAGCGCAACGCGCTGCGCGCGACCGCGCGCAAGGATTTTGTGGCAATCGGCTCGTTCGTGTCCGCCGCGCCGCGCTCGCAGTTGCTCGGCGCGCTCAAGCGACTCAAGCCGCATCTGACCACGCGCTTGCGCGCGAGCGGACACGCGCAGCCAGGCGAGCGCTACGAGGTCGAAGTCGAAACCGGCGACTTGCAGCGCAGTCACCTGATCGACGTATGGCTCGGCATCAAGGGCGCGCTGACTACCGCTTTCCCCGCTCACAAAGCAGGCGCTGTCAGAAGGATGGAACCATGATCCGCAAACTTAAATCCGGGCAATACCGGCTGTACTCTCGCAAGATTGATCCGCATACGGGGCGGCGTCGGAATCTTGGCACGTTCGACACACGCAAGGCTGCGGAGCAGCACGAGCGAGAGGTGCAGTTTTTCAAACGGAAATGACGGCAGCCGGAGCTTCCACTCCGGCGAGCAGGTCGCCTTGCTTCGCACGGCCCGGCCGCACAGAGGTCCTGTTCTCAGGGACAAGCCGTCATCCCGCTCGCGCGGGAATGACGGTTGTCTGAAATAAAGACGGGCCGGTCGAGCACCGGCCCGTCGCTTTGGCGAATGAGTTTTTGTCACCCGCCGCGCATTGGCCCATCCTGGCCTTTGAACTTGCGGTGCTCACGCACGGCACTTCCTTTTCGTTGGCTGAGATGTGGGGAAGACATCTCGGCAACGCGTATCGCAACGGTCGTGCCAACTTTCCCGCCTCGCCAACTTTCGGGTTCATGCGGTTTGTGAGGTTTGTTGCCGTGCATTGCGCCAGCTGAACGATTTCCGGCAATTGCACATCGCCCGCGGGTCACGCGCCAATGGCATCTGGCGGAAGTGGCAAGCGGATGTTCGGACGACCGCAGCGGAGGGCAAATTGCAAATCGAAATTGCGCTGCACATGCAATTCGCACGACGCGCTGGAGAGAAAACCCCTTTTTGGCAGTTTGGGAAACTGGCATAACACTTGCGATGTCCATAGGATCGGATCGGTTATATCAAACAGTTTTCTGGGGGCTCCCGCATGTCGGAATCTGCAATCGCCACCCGCCGTCGCGCGCGGTCGGCCATCAAACAATCAGCACCAGACGCGATGGAGCCTCTGGAGCAATTGCTTGCTGCCATGGTGGCGGTAGGCGACGGCGATTTTTCAGCACAGCTGCCACGCCACTGGGACGGTCTGCCCGGCAAGCTTGCCGAAAGTTTCAACCAGATCGTCAGCCACAATCGTCGGCTCGCCCAGGATTTGGCTTTCGTCGGCGAAAAGGTCGGCCGTATGGGCCAGACGCGCCAGCGCCTGATGCCGGCGAATCGCCAGGGCGCCTGGTCGGAGATGGAACGTTCGATCAACGGCTTGATCGACGATCTGGTGCGCCCGGTCGAAACGACGACCGAGGCGATGGCCGGTGTGGCCAAGGGCGATCTCACGCGCTCGGTGCCGCTCGAAGCCGACGGCCGTCCGCTGCAAGGCGAATTCCTGCGTTCGGCGAATATCGTCAATCGCATGATCGACCAGATGAAGGAGTTTTCCTCCGAGGTCACACGCGTGGCGTTGGAAGTCGGCACCGCCGGCCTGCTCGGCGGTCAGGCCAAAGCCAAGGGCGTGTCCGGCGTGTGGAAAGACTTGACCGATTCGGTCAACCAGATGGCGAACAACCTGACTGCACAGGTGCGCAACATCGCCGAGGTGACGATCGCGGTGGCCAATGGCGACCTTTCGCGCAAGATCACGGTCGACGTGCGCGGCGAAATTCTGCAATTGAAAGAAGCCATCAACACGATGGTCGATCAGCTGCGCGGCTTTGCTTCGGAAGTCACACGCGTGGCGCGCGAAGTCGGTACCGAAGGCAAGCTCGGCGGTCAGGCGATCGTGCCCGGCGTCGCCGGCACGTGGAAGGATCTCACCGACTCGGTGAACTCGCTCGCCTCAAACCTGACCTCGCAGGTGCGCAACATCGCCGAAGTGACGACCGCAGTGGCCAAAGGCGACCTGTCGCGAAAGATCACGGTCGATGTGCGCGGCGAAGTGCTGCAGCTCAAGGAAACGATCAACACGATGGTCGACCAGCTCAACGGCTTCGCCGCCGAAGTCACGCGCGTCGCGCGCGAGGTCGGCACCGCCGGCCTGCTCGGCGGCCAGGCGCAAGTACCCGGCGTCGCCGGTACGTGGAAAGACTTGACCGATTCGGTCAACCAGATGGCAAACAATTTGACCGGACAGGTGCGCAACATCGCCGAGGTGACGATCGCGGTGGCCAACGGCGACCTCTCGCGCAAGATCACGGTCGACGTGCGCGGCGAAATTCTGCAATTGAAAGAAGCCATCAACACGATGGTCGATCAGCTGCGCGGCTTTGCTTCGGAAGTCACGCGCGTGGCGCGCGAAGTTGGTACCGAAGGCAAGCTCGGCGGTCAGGCGATCGTGCCCGGCGTCGCCGGCACCTGGAAGGATCTCACCGACTCAGTCAATTCGCTCGCTTTGAACCTGACTTCGCAGGTGCGCAACATCGCCGAAGTGACGACCGCGGTGGCCAAGGGCGACCTGTCGCGAAAAATCACGGTCGATGTGCGCGGCGAAGTGCTGCAGCTCAAGGAAACGATCAACACGATGGTCGACCAGCTCAACGGCTTCGCCGCCGAGGTCACGCGCGTCGCGCGCGAGGTCGGCACCGAAGGCAAGCTCGGCGGCCAGGCGCAGGTACCCGACGTCGCCGGCACGTGGAAGGATTTGACCGACCACGTCAATTCGATGGCATCGAATCTGACTTCGCAGGTGCGCAACATCGCCGAAGTGACGACCGCCGTGGCCAAGGGCGACCTGTCGCGCAAGATCACGGTGGACGTGCGCGGCGAAATCCTGCAGCTCAAGGAAACGATCAACACGATGGTCGACCAGCTCAACGGCTTCGCCGCCGAAGTCACGCGCGTCGCGCGCGAGGTCGGCACCGAAGGCCGGCTCGGCGGCCAGGCCGTTGTGCCGGGCGCCGGCGGCACGTGGAAGGATTTGACCGACAACGTCAACTCGCTCGCCTCGAACCTGACTTCGCAGGTGCGCAACATCGCCGAAGTGACGACCGCGGTGGCCAAGGGCGACCTGTCGCGCAAGATCACGGTCGATGTGCGCGGCGAAATCCTGCAGCTCAAGGAAACCATCAACACGATGGTCGACCAGCTCAACGGCTTCGCCGCCGAAGTCACGCGCGTGGCGCGCGAGGTCGGCACCGAAGGCAAGCTCGGCGGCCAGGCGCAGGTGCCTGGCGTCGCCGGCACGTGGAAGGACTTGACCGATTCGGTCAACTCGATGGCGTCGAACATCACCGCGCAGGTGCGCAACATTGCCGAGGTGACGACCGCGGTGGCCAAGGGCGACCTGTCGCGCAAGATCGCGGTGGACGTCAAAGGCGAAATCCTGCAGCTCAAGGAAACCATCAACACGATGGTCGACCAGCTCAACGGCTTCGCGGCCGAGGTCACGCGCGTGGCGCGCGAAGTCGGCACCGAGGGCAAGCTCGGCGGCCAGGCGCAGGTGCCCGGCGTCGCCGGCACGTGGAAGGATCTGACCGACTCGGTCAATTCGATGGCGTCGAACCTGACGACGCAGGTGCGCAACATTGCCGAAGTCGCCACCGCGGTGGCGCGCGGCGACTTGTCGCGCAAGATCGCGGTCGGCGCACTCGGCGAAGTGCTGCAGCTGAAGGAAACCATCAACACGATGGTCGACCAGCTCAACGGCTTCGCCGCGGAAGTCTCGCGCGTCGCGCGCGAAGTCGGCACTGAAGGCAAGCTCGGCGGACAGGCACAGGTGCCTGGCGTTGCCGGCACATGGAAGGATGTCACCGACAACGTCAACTCGATGGCATCGAACCTGACGACCCAGGTGCGCGGCATTGCCAAAGTGGTGACCGCAGTGGCCACCGGCGACCTGAAGAAGAAGCTCACGGTGGAAGCCAAGGGCGAAATCGCCGAGCTCGCCAATACGATCAACAACATGACCGAGACGCTGGCGATCTTTGCCGACCAGGTCATCACGGTCGCGCGCGAAGTCGGCGTCGAAGGCCGCCTCGGCGGCCAGGCCAAGGTGCCGGGCACCGCCGGCACATGGAAGGACCTTACCGACAACGTCAACCAGCTCGCCGCAAACCTTACCAATCAGGTGCGCGCGATCGCCGACGTGGCGATCGCGGTCACGCAAGGCGATCTGACGCGTTCGATCACGGTCGACGTGCGCGGCGAAGTCGCGGAATTGAAAGACAACATCAATTCGATGATCGGCACGCTGCGCGCGACGACGTTGAGCAACCGCGAACAGGACTGGTTGAAAACCAACCTCGCCAAGTTCGGCAGCATGATGCAGGGCCAGCGCGATCTGATCACGCTCGGCCGCATGCTGCTGTCGGAACTTGCGCCGCTGATCAATGCGCATCAAGGCTTGATGTACGTCGTCGATCCGGACGTGCCCGGCAGGGCGCCGCGACTGCGCAAGCTGGCCGGCTATGCCGACGCCGGCGAGAGCTCCGGCGAGACGCTCGCGTTCGGCGAAAGCCTGATCGGCCAGTGCGCGGCACAGGCGCGCATGATCCTGATCCACGAAGCCCCCGGCAACGAGGCGCAGATCCGCTCCGGCCTGCTCAGTGCGGTGCCGCGCAACATCATCGTGCTGCCGGTGCTGTTCGAAAGTCAGATCAAAGCCGTCATCGAGTTGGCCTCGCTCGCCGAATTCACCGCCTCGCAGCGCTCGTTCCTCGAGCAGCTGTCGGGCAGCATCGGTATCGTGCTCAACACGATCGAAGCATCGATGCGCACCGAAAACCTGCTCTCGCAGTCGCAGCAGCTCGCCGTCGAGCTGCAATCGCAGCAGAAGGAGTTGCAGCAGACGAACGAGGAGATCGCGCTCAAAGCCACGCTGTTGGCCGAGCAGAAAGCCGAGGTCGAGCACAAGAACCAGCAGATCGAGTATGCGCGTCGCGCGCTCGAGGACAAAGCCGCGGAATTGGCGCTGACCTCGCGTTACAAATCCGAGTTTCTCGCCAACATGTCGCACGAGTTGCGTACACCGCTGAATAGCATCCTGATTCTCGGCCAGCAGCTCGCCGAAAATCCGGAGACCAATCTCAGCGCCAAGCAGGTTGAATTTGCCAAGACCATTCACGCCGCCGGCACCGACCTGCTGCACCTGATCAGCGACATTCTCGATTTGTCGAAGATCGAATCCGGCACGGTCACCGTCGACAGCGAGGAAATCACGTTCTCGCTGTTGCGCGAAAACCTCGAGCGCAGCTTCCGCCATGAAGCCGATCGACGCGGCCTGGATTTCACGGTCGACTTCGCGCCGGGCCTGGGCAACGCATTCACGAGCGATCCGAAACGCCTGCAGCAGATCCTCAAAAACCTGCTGTCGAACGCGTTCAAGTTCACCGAGAGCGGCAGCGTGCGCATTGCCGCGCGCGCGGTGCAGAGCGGCTGGACCGCCGGTCATGCCGTGCTCGACAAGGTGCCCACGGTCATGGCTTTTGAAGTCACCGACACGGGCATCGGCATCGCGGCAGAAAAGCAGAAGATCGTGTTCGAGGCGTTTCAGCAGGCCGATGCCGGCACCTCGCGCAAGTACGGCGGCACCGGCTTGGGACTTGCGATCAGCCGCGAAATCGCCGGTCTGCTCGGCGGCGAGCTGAAGCTACAGAGTACGATGGGCACCGGCAGTACGTTCACGCTGTATCTGCCGCTCAATTACGTCGCACCCGATCGACTCGAACCGCTATCGGCGCGCAAACAGATGCCGCGCATCGACGAGCGCCCCGCCGCCGAAACCGAGCGCGTCGCCGATGACCGCACCACGCTGGACCACGAGCGGCCGACGCTGCTGATCGTCGAAGACGATGCGCGCTATGCGACGGTACTGCGCGATCTGGCGCGCGGACATGGCTTCAACGTTCTCGTCGCCCAGCACGGCGCGGAAGCATTGCGCCTGGCGCACGATTTCGCGCCCACGGCGATTTCGCTCGACGTGTTCCTGCCCGACATGCTCGGCTGGGCCGTGCTGTCGCGTCTGAAGCACGACGTCGCCACGCGTCACATTCCGGTGCAGGTGCTCACGATCGATGAGGAGCGCCATTCGAGTCTCGAACGCGGCGCCTTCGATTTTCTGGCCAAGCCGGCCAGCGCCGAATCGATCGGCGGCGCACTCGAGCGCATCCGCAAATACACGCTGGCGCGCACCAAGCGCCTGCTGGTGGTCGAAGACGACGCGCGCGAGCGCAACAGCATCGTCGAACTGATCAAGGAAGCCGACGTCGAGATCGTCGCCGCGGCTTCCGGCGAAGATGCGCTGGCGAAGCTGGCGAGCGAGGAGTTCGATTGCGTCGTGCTCGACTTGCGCCTGCCCGACATGAGCGGTTTCGAATTGCTCGAACGCGTGCAGCAGGACGCGAAGATGCGCCGCGTGCCGGTGATCATCTTTACCGGCCGCGAACTGTCCAGCGAAGAGGACCAGCGTCTGCGCCGCGCGGCGAAGAGCATCATCGTCAAAGGCGTGGAATCGCCCGAGCGCCTGCTCGACGAGACTGCGCTGTTCCTGCACCGTCGTGTCGAACAGATGTCGCCAACGCAGCAGAAGATCATCCGCCGCCTGCACGAATCCGACGATGCGCTGAAGCAGAAGCGCGTGCTCGTCGTCGACGACGATGTGCGCAACATTTTCGCGTTGTCGAGCGTGCTCGAACGCCACGGCATGGACGTGATCACCGCCGGCACCGGCCAGGAAGCAATCGAAAAGGTCGCGACCGATCAGGACATCGACCTCGTCATGATGGACATCATGATGCCGGGCATGGATGGCTACGAGACCATGCGCGAGATCCGTACGCGGCCGGAGTTGCGCGCAATGCCGATCGTGGCGCTGACGGCGAAAGCGATGAAGGGCGACCGCGAAAAATGTCTTGAAGCAGGTGCTTCGGACTACCTGGCCAAACCGGTCGTGACCGAACAACTGCTCGGAGTGCTCAGGCAGTGGCTGCATCGCTGATGGAAAACAGCCCCGTGGCGGCAACGGAAGCGCCCGACCCGGTCAACATCCTGCTGGTCGACGACACGCCGTCGCGTCTGCTCGCCTATCGCACGATTCTCGAGGACCTCGACGAAAATCTGTTCGAGGCCAGGTCCGGCACGGAAGCACTGAAGCTGCTGATGCAGCACGAGTTCGCGCTGATCCTGCTCGACATCAACATGCCGGGCATCGACGGATTCGAGACCGCGCACCTGATCCACGAGCATCCGCGTTTCGAGGATACGCCGATCATCTTCGTCACCGCCGTGAACGTCACCGAGTTCGACCGCATGCGCGGCTACAAGCTCGGCGCCGTGGATTACGTCACGGTGCCGATCATCCCGGAAATCCTGCGCAGCAAGGTCATGGTGCTGGCCGAGTTGTATCGCAAGCGCCGCGAACTGGAGATTGCCAATCGGCGCCTGGCTGCGGCCAACGACGCTCTGCACGCCGAGAAGACTCGCGAACTGGCGGTGCTCAATGAATCGCTGCGCCTGACCAACATCGAACTCGCCAGCCGGTTCATGCAGCTGCAGGCGGAAGTCGGCGAACGCCAGCGCATCGAAACCCGTCTGATCGAGCAGGACGTGCGCAAGGACGAATTCCTCGCCACGCTCGCGCACGAGCTGCGCAACCCATTATCGTCGGTTGCCAATGCGATCAGCGTGATGAAGATGACCGAGCCGGAGCAGAAGGACCTGCCGGAACTGATGTCGCGGCAAGTCGCGCTGCTCGTTCGTCTGATCGACGATCTGCTCGACGTCGCGCGCATCAGCCAGGGCAAGATGGTACTCAAGCCCGCCCCGGCGACGCTCAATGCGATCATTGATGCTTCGCTGGAAACCGTCGCGCCGATGCTCGAGGCCGGGCGCCATGTCGTCAACGTGCAGCGCCTGCCGCAAGAAGTCACGTTGCAGGCCGATGGTCAGCGCCTCGCGCAGGTATTTTCGAACCTGCTCAGCAATGCGGCGAAATATTCCGACGACGGCGTGCCGATCGAAATCGTCGCCACGCGCAACGAAGCGACCCTGGACATCAGCGTCATCGACCATGGTATCGGTTTGAGCGAGGATCAACTCGAAAGCATCTTCGAGATGTTCGAACAGGTCGATACCACACTCGAGCGTTCGCGTGGCGGGCTTGGCATCGGCTTGACGCTCGGCCGGCACATCGTCGACCTGCACGGAGGCAAGTTGCTCGCACACAGCGAAGGCCTCGGCAGGGGTTCGCGCTTTGTGGTCAGCCTGCCATTGGACCTAATCGCCGTCGAGCCACTGCCGGCGGCGTCACCGCCAGAACACGATGCCGCCCCGCCCCGCCGCGTGCTGGTCGTCGACGACAACGCCGATGCCGCGGCCACGCTCGGCACGATCCTGCAGTTGCTCGGCCACGCCGCGCACTGTCTCAACGACCCGCACGAGGTCATCGAGTGCGTCGAGGCGTTCGCGCCCGAAATCGTGTTTCTCGATATCGGCATGCCGGGGCTCAACGGCTACGATGTCGCGCGCGAGTTGCGCGCGCATCCGGCCGGTCGCAGCCTCACGCTCGTTGCGTTGACCGGTTGGGGTCAGGCTGAGGACCGCAAACGCACGGCCGAAGCGGGCTTCGACCACCACGTGGTGAAACCTGCGGATCTGAACACGATCCAGCGCATCTGCAACGGCGAATTTGTGACGGAAGGCGTGGCGGCGAAGCTCGCAGTGACGTAATTTTTTCGGCGCTCCGCGCGTGCGCAACGGGAACGCGGAGGTTCTAGGCAACCCTGCGCGCGCTCAACCTCGACATGGCTTCGCGGCACACCACGAGCGACGGGTAATGCGCCTTGAGCAACTTGCGCAATACCGGTGACTTGGCGACCTCGAACGCACGCTCGACCAGGCGCATCAGTTGCTGCTCGCCGATGTCGAGCAGGCCCGCGCTCAAGTGCGGTTGTCGGCCGTCGAACGAACGCTTGAGGTCCACGTAGATGCGCTCGGCGCTCGCCGCCGCGGAAACGTGATGATTCTCCGGCTTGCCGGCGGGCGCCCAGGGCGTCATGTCCAGCACGAAGCGGCTTTTTACATCGCTGATGTATTCGAAAGCCGCGCGCACTTCGCCGTCGGCAACGCGCGGTTTCATTTCAACAAAAAAATCGCGGCCGATGCTGGCGATGCGCACGATCTGTTGCAGCAGGTCTTCCTCACGGTTCATGGTGTTGCCTCGTATTTGTTCGTCTGCAGACATATCAATCAATGTGCCAGGGCGTCGGCACAGGGGAAATCAAGGCGTCGTTCAAATGCGTGGCGCAACGTCGTTGCAGCTTGCATGGCGCAGATGTCGTCGTCATGCAACTGTCCCGCCGCCGAGCAGCTTGTCCGGCGTGATCGGCAGGTCGCGAATGCGTTTGCCGGTGGCGTGATACACGGCATTGGCGATCGCCGCCGGCACGCCGGTGATGCCGATTTCGCCGATGCCACGTGCGCCGAGTGCATTGAAATTCTGGTCGTCCTCTTCCACGGCATTGACCTGGATGTCGGGAATATCGGCTGCGACCGGCACGTGATATTGCGCGAGGTTCGCATTGAGCACGCGCCCGCTCGCCGGATCGACTTGCGTTTCCTCGGTCAGCGCCATGCCGATGCCCCAGACGATGCCGCCAAGAAATTGACTGCGCCCGGTCTTGGCGTTGAGCAGCTTGCCGACGCTGTAACTGACGACGATGCGGCGTACGCGCACTTCGCCGAGTTCAGGGTCGACGCCGACCTCGGCGAACGCGGCGCCGAACGAGTGCGTCGCGAATTTACCGCTCTCGTCGGGTTTCGCCGAACCTTGCGTTTCCACCGGCCGGCCGCCGCCGCGCGTGAGCAGCACGGCCACGAGTTCGCGCTGCTGCGGATTCTTCGCGTCGTACACTGCGCCGGCCTGGATCGTCAGATCCTGGGCGTCGCGACCGTGAAACGGCGAGGCGGGATCGGCGAGCGCACGCGCGATGATCTCGGCGCGCGCCTTCAGCGCCGCTTCGCGCACCGCCGGCGTCACGCTCGCCGCGGTCATCGAACCACCCGATACCGGTGCATTCGGCAGGTCACTGTCGCCGAGTTCCACCTGGATACGTTCGGCTGGGATGCCGAGTGCGTCAGCGGCGACCTGCGCGATGATCGTGTACGTGCCCGTGCCGATATCCTGCGTGCCGCAGCGCACGTGGGCGGAGCCGTCGCCAAGAACGCGCAGCGTCGCATTCGCCGGCATGCTGTGCGCCGGGTAAGTCACCGTCGCCATGCCGTAGCCGATTATGCGGTCGCCATCGCGCATCGAGCCGATCTGCGGGTTGCGCTTGCTCCAGCCAAAACGGTCGGCGGCATCGCGATAGCAGTCGCGCAGCTTCTTGCTCGACCACGGCTTGCCGGATTCGGGTTCCGTTTCGGCATAGTTGCGCAAGCGCAGCTCGACCGGGTCCATGTTCAGCGCGACGGCGAGTTCGTCCATCGCCGATTCGAGCGCGAACGATCCGGTCGACAAACCGGGCGCGCGCTGGAACGTCGGCGTGCCGAGATTGAGCTTGACCAGCCGATGCGACGTGCTCACGTTCGGGCACGCGTACATCATGCGCGTGACGGTGGCCGAAGATTCGGTCCAGTCCTCGAAAGTCGAGGTCGGCGAAGTTACCTCGTGCACGACTGCGACGAGCTTGCCATCCTTGTCGGCGCCGAGCGCAACGTGCTGGCGCGTCGGCGGCCGATAGCCGACCGGTCCGAACATCTGCGTGCGCTCGAGCGCCAGCAACACCGGTCGCCCGCTCTGGCGCGCGGCCATCGCGGCGAGCACGACGTGCGACCACGCCGAACCCTTGCAGCCGAAGCCGCCGCCGATGTACGGCGAAACCACGCGTACCTTCTCCGCGGCGATGCCAAGTTTTTTCGCCAGCGCCTTGCGCGTGCCGCTGACGCCTTGTGTCGAATCGTGCACGGTCAACGCGTCGCCGTTCCACACCGCGAGCGTCGCGTGTGGTTCCATCGGATTGTGGCTCTCCATCGGCGTCGTGTAGACACGGTCGATCTTCACTGCCGCGCCCGCCAGCGCGGACTTGGCATCGCCCCATGCCGAATCGGTTTTGCCGTGCGCGAGTTCCTTCGGCGCATACGCGGAAGCGAGCGCCGATTGGAAATCGAGCGTCGGCGTGTCCGCCGCGTAGCGCACCGTCACTAGTTCGGCAGCCGCGCGGGCGACTTCGGGCGAATCGGCGACAACGACGGCGACCGGTTCGCCGTTGTAACGCACTTCGTTCGTTTGCAGCAGCGACAGCGCGCGCTCGCCGAGCGGATTTGCCTTTTGCGCTTCCGCCGGCAGTTTCGGTGCGTTCGCGTGCGTCATCACCAGTACTACGCCGGGCAGGTTTTGCGCACGCGTCGTGTCGATCGATTCGATGTGGCCCTTGGCGATCGTGCTTTGCACGAGCAGCGCATACGCCATGCGCGCGGAGTCGAAGTCCGAAGCGTAATTCGCCGTACCGGTCAGCTTGGCCGGGCCATCCTTGCGATCGAATGCGGTGCCGACAACGGCGTTCATGCGAGAGCCAGCGCGATTTTGAGCGCGCGCGCCGTGGTGCTGCGGGCGAGCTGAACCTTGAAGGCATTGTGCGCAAGCGGCTGCGCACCTCGCACGGCGAGCGCGCCGATCGCGTTGACGTCGACATCGCGCAGCGATTTGCCGACGAGCTGTTGCGCCGCATCGCTCGCGAGCCAGGGTTTGTGCGCGACGCCGCCGAGCGCGATGCGCGCATCCTTGATCTGGTCGCCGGCAACATCGAGAGCCACGGCGACGGAGACCAGCGCGAATGCGTAACTCGCGCGGTCGCGGATTTTCAGGTACGTCGAATGCGCGGCGAAATTCGATTTCGGCAGATCCACGCTCGTGATCAGTTCGCCGTGCTGCAGATTCGTGTCGCGCTCGGGATGATCCTCGGGCAGCCGATGGAAGTCGGCCATCGCAATGCGGCGCTCGCCTTGCGCATTGCGCACGTTCACGCTCGCATCGAGCGCGAGCAGCGCCACGCTCATGTCCGACGGATTGACCGCCACGCATTGCGGACTCGCACCGAGGATCGCGTGGGTGCGGTTCAAGCCGTCCTTTGCCGCGCAGCCGCTGCCCGGATCGCGCTTGTTGCAATGGG